>Ga0066639_10003317_pt1 | contig 13975 bp, 17 predicted proteins | sample CryGeyCG2114_010_2_FD_59504 | JGI IMG/M metagenome (GOLD analysis project Ga0066639, IMG submission 59504) | Groundwater microbial communities from aquifer - Crystal Geyser CG10_big_fil_rev_8/21/14_0.10 | ecosystem: Environmental > Aquatic > Deep subsurface > Groundwater | place: USA: Utah...
ATGCTACAGAGATGTATGAATATCTAGTAAGATAACAAAGCTCAGTCGCTAACATAAATCCCAGGCTTCCCTAGTTTTGCTTTAATCACTTTTCCAACTTTATTTAATCAAGATAGCTTCTTTTTCTTTTTTGAAATGCTCATCACCAGTGATAACTTTTGCTCTCAATTTTCTTGCTGTTAATAAAATAAAAGCGTCTATTAAGCCAAAATGCTCTGTTTTTCTTCTCATTTCAGAATGTAATAAACCAGCCTGTTTTGCAAAATCTGAGTTAAAACTAAAAATTTTAGAGTTAGAAAAAATTATACCTAAAGCTTTATCAACATCAAAATTTCTTCTACTTACAATACTAGAAATTTCGGCTATATTTAAAATCGTAGTTATTATCTCATTATCGGGATTTTCAACATACTCCTTAACTTCCTGTCCTGCTTTATTTCCGTCAATATAATCTATCCAACAAAAAGTATCAATAACTAATCGCATTTTAAATCCTATCTTTCCATATCTCTTCTCTATCTCTGTCACTAAATTTTCCAATACCTTTTAAAGCACCAAATCCACTCTTCTTTAGTTTCTTAACTTCTATCTCTACTAATTCGTCTTTATTCAATGATTCTTCTTTCACAATTTCTTTAGGGATAGTTACAATTAAACTTCCACCAACTTCTCTTGTTCTTGTTAGCGTTTTCATTTTCCTCATAAAAGTTATATATTTAGTTATATAAAATATAACCAATAGTTATATTTAAACCTTTCGGTTCTTACTCACGCTCCTTCGCTCTGATGAGCTCAGTCGCTAACATAAATCCCAGGTTTTCCTGGTTGAGCTTTAATAATTTTTCCTATTTTTGAAGCTTCTCTTATATCTAAAATTTCAACTTCCATGTTGAAAATTTTTTTTATTTTTTCTTTAGCTCCAGAATATATTTCGAGTTCTTTAGGAATAGCAAAAATTTTTATTTTTTTCTTATTTTTCAACTCATTTCTATTCTCCAAAATCTCAAGTATATTCTTTATATCTTCAATTAACTTTTCAATTTGCTCTTCTTCTTTTAACAAGTTCTCATCTATTTTCCCAGGAACAGGCCATTTTTCCAAACTTATAAATGATTTATTACCTAACTTATGCCATAACTCCTCAGAAATATGAGGACAAAAAACAGAAAACATCTTCAGAAAACTACAAAAATCTTTTTTGCTTACTCCTTGTTCAAAATAATCAAATAATTCTCTTATTTTTATTATAGCAAGATTATATCTGAAATTTTCTATATCATCTGAAACTTCTTTTATAGTTTTATTTAACTTGCTTTCAATTAATTTATTTGATTTGCCAATCTTAGGAAAATATTCATAAACCTTGCTAAGAAATCTAAAACTAGATTCAATACCTCTATCACTCCACATACTTCCTGTATCAGGACTAGCTAAAGACATTAAATTAAACCTCAAAGCATCTGCTGAATACTTATTAATCATATCAATTGGATTTACAATATTTCCTAATGACTTCGACATTTTATTACCATCAGCTCCTAATAACATACCTTGATTAAACAGCTTTAAAAAAGGCTCATCAAATTTTACAAATCCTAAATCCCTTAATGCTTTAACAAAAAATCTTGCATAAATCAAATGCATACAAGCGTGTTCTGCTCCGCCTATGTACTGGTCAACAGGCATCCAATATTCGATTTTTTTATTATCAAATGCTTTTTTCTTATTTTTATTGTCACAATATCTTAAAAAATACCAAGAAGAATTAACAAAAGTGTCCATTGTATCAGTTTCTCTTCTTGCCTTTCCCTTGCATTTCGGACATTTTGTTTCTAGAAATTTTTTATTCGTAGCTAAAGGATTTCCTTTTCCAAATTTTACTTTTTCAGGCAACTTTACAGGCAAATCTTTTTCAGGCACAGTAACTATCCCACATTTATCACAATAAATTATAGGAATAGGAGTTCCCCAATATCTCTGTCTTGAAATTAACCAATCTCTTAACTTATAATTTATAGTTCTTTTTCCTAATTTTTGCTTTTCTATATACTTAGAAATTTTTTCTATTGCTTCCTTGCTATTCATTCCTGAAAATTGTCCAGAATTAACTAAAATTCCTTCATTAACATAAGCTCTTTCCTTAACATTTCCTCCTTTAATTACTTCTTTTATAGGCAGATTATATTTCTTAGCAAACTCAAAATCTCTTGCATCATGCCCAGGAACAGCCATTACCATTCCACTTCCATATTCTGCAAGAACAAAATTTCCTACATAAACAGGAACTTTTTCATGAGTTAAAGGATTTGTAGCATAACTGCCTGTAAAAACTCCCTCTTTTTCTAATTCTTCTATATCTTTTTCGCTAGTTGATTTAATTTTCTTTAAAAATTTTTCTACTTCTGATTTTTGTTTTTCTGTTACTAATTCAAAAAGTTTAGGGTGCTGGCTAGATACAACCATAAATGTAACTCCATAAATAGTATCAAGCCTTGTTGTGAAAATAGGCCATTTTATTCCATTTATGTCAAAATTGATATCTACTCCATAACTTTTTCCAATCCAGTTTTCCTGCATAGTTTTTATTTTTTCAGGCCAATTTTTTAATTTACTCACATCATAAAGTTCATCTGCATATTTTGTAATTTTCAAAAACCATTGTTCAAGATGTTTAATTTCAACATTAGTATCTTCATGACGCCAACATTTTCCATTGTGTACTTGTTCATTTGCAAGAACTGTCTTGCATTTTTCACAATAATTAACAGCCGCTTTTTTTCTATATGCTAAACCTTTCTCAAACATTTTCAAAAAAATCCACTGGTCCCATTTGTAATAATCTGGTTTATGTGTTTCAATTAATCTGCTCCAGTCATAACTCAAACCCAAACTTTTTTGCTGTTTAATAAAATTAGAAATTGCTTTTTCTGTATATTTTTTAGGATGAATTTTTTCTTTAATTGCAGCATTTTCAGCAGGCAATCCTAAAGAGTCATATCCCATAGGATATAAAACATTAAAACCATTCATTCTCTTAAAACGAGCATATATATCTCCAATAGTATAATTCAAAGCATGCCCCATATGCAACCCATAACTACTTGGGTAGGGAAACATTTCAAGCAAAAAAAATTTCTTTTTCTTGCCCTTAATTTCCTTTACCTCAAATATTTTCTTCTTTTCCCACAATTTCTGCCATTTTTTCTCAATTGAGAAAAAATCTATTTCTTTTTTACTTACCATACTATTCTTATTAAAATTTAATTTAAATACCTTGCTTTCTTCTTTCTTCAAACTCTCTATAATCATTTTCTATGCTGTCAGTAAATGTCGCTTTTATTCCAGGAGTTCTTATCAGATTGTAAAGTCCTTTTATATTGTATCTTCTTCCATGTTGATTCCATCTTCCTAAGGAACAAGGAAGTTCTGACTTTCTAAGGGCTTCATAAATTCTATTTTCTAAAGCACCAGTTCCAAAATCTGCTCTTATTATTTTCAATTCCATTTTTCCTCCCATTCTGTTTCTTCTCGTTTAGTTCATAGTTCCCACAAATTTTAATCTGCATATCAGAAAACTAATATGCAGTTTTTATACTAACAAAACTGCAAGAACTAATGGAGCAACTGCTAAAACCATTCTAAAAATAGTCTTATCAGTTATTTCCATAATCTGTCTAGAAATAAGATGTTTAAAAATCTTTCTTAAGCAAACTTTAAATATATACTTCTATATACAAGAACATGAAAACAAAATTAAAACCAGCAAAAACAAAAATAAAAGCTATATTTACTGGCGAGTCTATATACAGCAATAAAAAAGAAGCTTTTGCTTTATATGAACAATCTCGTTTTGGAGAGCCAAAAGAAGGAAAAATTTTCTACAGCTTTCCAGAAGCTCTCTACTTGCTAGAAAAAAACAAAATAGAAATAACAGAAGGAAAAAAGAAAATTAGTTTTGAAAAATTATTGCAAGAACTAAAAAAACAAGACAATAGAATACAGACAAAGTATGCTGTTTTTAAAGATATGAGAGACAGAGGTTATATAGTAAAAACAGCTTTGAAATTCGGAGCAGAATTCAGAGTTTATGACAAAGGCAAGAAACCAGGACAAGAACATGCAAAATGGATTCTTTACCCAGTAAAAGAATCTGATAATTTAACCTGGCACGATTTTTCTGCAAAAAATCGTGTAGCCCATTCTACCAAGAAAAACTTATTGATAGCTATAATGGACGAAGAAAATGATGTAACTTATTATGTCTGCCAATGGCTTAAACCTTAAAAATAAATAAAAAAGAGGAAAATGTCATTAACAAATATTTTATTTTTTATAATTTCAGCAATAGGATTAGTAGTTTCTGCAACTTTTCTTGTAAAAAGTCTAAGTAAAATAGCAAGATTTCTAAGAGTACCTCAGTTTACAGCAGCTTTTATACTAATGCCGTTTGCAACATCATTACCAGAATTTTTAGTAGGAATATCTGCTGCTACATCAAAAGTTCCTGAATTGAGTTTAGGTAATGTAATAGGAGCAAGCATAATTGACTTAACATTAATAATGGGAATCCTAATTGTTTTGGCGAGAGGAGTGAGAATTAAAGATAGCGTGGCAGGAAAAGAAATATATCTTATTTTAGGTTCTGTAGCTTTATTAATTATATTATTTTTAATAGGAAAATCCTTATCAAGAATAGATGGATTTATATTAGTATCTCTATATCTAACTAATTTATATTTTACTTTTAAAAAAAGAAAAAAATATAAGGCAAAATTTAAAGAAGAGAGAATTAAAAGATGGCAAATAATCCTAAATTCTTTTGTTTTCATATTTACAATAGCTATTTTATTTTTATCAGCTACTTTCACAGTAAAATATGCTTCTTTGCTAGCTGTAGATTTTAATTTACCAAAGATAATAGCTGGCTTGTTTTTGCTTTCTTTTGCCACTACTCTACCAGAACTTATATTCGGAATTGAAGCAATAAAACTACATCACAAAGGAATGGCTATCGGAGATTTGATAGGAGGCGTTTTCGCCAACATAGCTCTTGTTGTAGGAATAGTCTCTATAATAACCCCAATAAAAGCTGTTTTTATGCCTTTCATAATTTCATCTATTTTTCTATTTATTTCTGTATTTTTCTTCTTAACATTTTTAAAAAGCGGTAAGAAATTAGAAATAAGAGAGGGTATAGCTTTAATATTATTTTATGTTTTTTTTATGATAATTGAGTTCTTTACAAAACCCTAAAACAGCACAATAAAATTTATAACCCTCTTTTAACTAAAACAAATATGATAGCAAATCCCTTAGAAATTAGAGAGAAAATAAAAATCATATTAAAAACAAGAGGTCCTTCTTTGCCTGTGCATATCTCAAAAGAAACCGGACTAGAAATGTTGTTTGCATCTGCTTTTCTCTCAGAATTAGCTTCTGAAAAAGAAATTAAAATTAGCAACATGAAAGTAGGTGGAAGCCCCCTATATTTTCTACCAGGACAAGAAATGCAGCTAGAGAATTTTTCTAGTTACTTGCATGGAAAAGAAAAAGAGGCTTTTCTCTTATTAAAAGAAAGAAAAATTTTACAAGACTCTAACTTAGAGCCAGCAATTCGAGTAGCTCTAAGAAGCCTTAAAGATTTTGCTTTTCCTTTTCTAGATAAAGATAAAATTCTTTATTGGAGATTTCACTCAATTCCAGAACAAGAAATAAAATTATTATTGCCAAAAATAGAAGTAAAGCCAAAAATTGAAATTAAAAAAATAGAACTAAGCAAACCAGAAATCCAAATAAAACCAATTGAAAAACAACAAGAGACAATAAAAGAGAAGAAAATTGAAAAGCCTTTGATTACCCTAAAGCCAACAAAAGAAAAAAAACCAAAACAAATTGAAAAATCAGATTTTGTCAACAAAGTTGTTTTCTCTTTAATAACAGAAAATATAGAAATTCTGGAGGAAAAAGAAATAAAGAAAAAAGAATTCACAGCAATAGTAAAAATAAATTCAGATATAGGCAAAATAAAATTTTTTCTTATAGCAAAAGACAAAAAAAGCATAACAGAAAATGATTTGGCTATAGCATTACAGAAAGCTCAGGCATTGAAAATGCCTGCTTATCTTATTGCTACAGGCAAGCTGAACAAAAAAGCCCTAACTTACTTAGAATCTTACTCAAGTTTACTCAAATTCAAACAATTGTAATATCACAATAAACTTTAAATACCATATTCTCAAAACTTTAATATGGGGCGCATCAAGTCAGCATTAATCAAGAGAACAGCAAAAAAGCTTAGACAAGAACAAGAGTTTAAAGATAATTTTGAAGAAAACAAGAAATTTTTAAATAAAACTGTGCCAAGCAAGAGAATAAGAAATATGATTGCTGGGTATATAACTAAACTAGTAAAAAATCATGCTAAGAAACCTCTAGAACAAAAAACATTTAGAGGAGCTTAGAACTAAATACAGAAAACAATGAACAAGGAGGAAAAATGGAAGAAGAAACAAGTAAGTCTAATGGACAAGCTGAACTTGAGAGAAAGAAAACTGATGACAATGTTATCTTTATTGGAAGCAAACCTTTTATGAATTATGTGACAGGAGTAGTAATGCAGTTTACAAGAAAAGGCAGTAATGAAGTAGTGATAAAAGCTCGAGGCAAGTTCATATCAAGAGCAGTAGACGTAGCAGAAGTAACTGCAAAGAGATTTTTGAACGAAGATAACATAAAAGTAAAAGATATAAAAATTGGTTCAGAAGAATTTGAAAACAAAGAAGGCAGGAAAGTCAACGTGTCAATAATTGAAATAACTTTAGGAAAGAAATAAATTTTTGTTTTTTACTTTATTTTTTCTTAGTTAACTTTTTATTTATTTGTTCTAGCAATTCCCTCATTCTTCTTAATTCATTTCTTTTTTTTCTTTCTATAATTGTGTTTATTACACTAAAAATAATATAAGCTATTATCAATCCACCTATTGCTTGAAATATTCTCACAAGAAAAGAAACCTGGTTTACTAAGCTTTCTATTTCAACACCCCCAACTAAACCCTCTATTGCCATGCCTATACAAGGAAATTAGTATTTTTAAACTTTAGGAAGATTTTTTAAATCTCGCTAATCTTTAAATTTTGGCTGTATAGTTCAGCGGAAGAACGCGTGTCTCATAAGCACGAAGTCCCAAGTTCAACTCTTGGTACAGCCATTTTTTAATTTTTCACTTCAAAGCTTTTCTAAAAACTTCTCTGTTTTCTGCTATAAATTCAGGCCTTATTTTTTCTTCCATAGCTTTCAAAACAGTCTCTTTTTTCAAAGGAAGAAATTTTTTCAAAACAGTATAACCTAATATAAAAATATTTGTAGAAGTCACATTTCCTGTAATTTCTTCTACAATTTTGTCTGCATCTACATCATAAACTTCTCCATACTTTTTTATTCTTTTTAGAATTTTTTTCAAATTATCTAATCTGAAAATTTTTTTATTCACAACTATTTTTGTATTTTTATTAGCAAATTCACAAGCTCTTAAAGCTTCTAAGGCATCTAAAGCTATTATTAAGTCGGCTTTTCCTTTCATAATTAAACTAGAATAAATTTTTTTGCCAAATCTTACATGAATTTGCAAACTTCCTCCTCTCTGAGCTAATCCATGCAGTTCAGCTTGCTTTACATCAAATCCAGACAAAAAAGCAGCTCTTGCTATTATATCAGCTAAAGTTATAATTCCCTGCCCCCCATAACCTGCTATTATGACATTAAATTCTTTTTTATCTTTCATTTTCCCTCTTTTTTCATTCTAATATTCTCAGGAAATAACTGCATACAACTAGCACAGCCCCAGCACAAATTTTCATCTATAATCCATTCCCCTTTTTCTCTTCTTATCGCAGGACAGTCAAAATTTTTCAATTCCTCTAACTCCTTACTTTGCTTAAAAATCTCATAAATAGGCAATTTAATTTTTTTCCTTGCAGCATCTCTAACATAAACTAATCTACAAATCCCCTTGGCAACTAAAACAGAGGTACCTTTCTTTTCATAAGCTTCTTTTATATCTTTTTCTATTTGTTTTAAATTATAAACATTACTAACTCTAACAAAATCTGCTTGACATGATTTTGCTATATCCTCAATTAAAAGCTGTTTAGTTTCTTCATGCATACCTGTAAATCCAGTACCAGGATTTGGCTGATGTCCTGTCATTGCTGTATATCTATTATCTAAAATTATTAACAAGACATCTGCTTTATTAAAAACAAAATTTATTAAAGCAGGAATCCCAGCATGAAAAAAAGTGCTATCACCAATAAAAATTACTGGTTTCTTTCCAGTAATTTTTGAAATTCCATGAGCAATTCCTTCTCCTGCTCCCATACTCACAACAAAATCTCCTAATTCATAAGGCTCTAAATTTCCTAACATATAACAACCAATATCAGAAGCATAAATTTTCTCTCCTCTCTTTCCCAAAATTTTCTTTACAGCATAAAAAACATTTCTATGTGGGCAGCCAGCACAGAAAAAAGGAATTCTATTTTCTATTTTCTCTTTTTTGCTATTAATTTCAACTTTCAAATTTAAAATTTTTCCCAAAGCCAATAAAATATCTTCTGGTTTTAGTTCATTAACTTCACTCAATAAATTTTTTCCATAAATTTTTTTATTTGTTAATTTCTTTATTTCTTCTTCTATTACCGCATCTAATTCTTCAATAACAAAAATCTCATTAATTCCAGCCAAGAATTTCTTAATTTTATCTTCAGGAAAAGGATAACTCAAACCAAGTTTAAATAAAGGCAAATTCGTATTTAATTGAGAAAAAGCTTCTTTCACATAATTATAAACAACCCCAGAAACTATAACTCCAATCTTACCTTTTCCTTTCTCTTCAAAATTAAATCTACTTTTTTCAGATTCTTTTTTAATATCTTTTATTTTTTCTAAAATCTTTAAATGTCTTTCTATTGTTACTTCTGAACCCATTGAAAAATGTTTTTTGAAGTCAGCTTTTTTCCTAGCTTCAATTATTTTCTCTTTATCTATTTCCTTAATTTCAACTATTCCTCGGGAATAAGAAACTCTTGTTGTCATTCTTATTAAAACAGGAATTTTGTATTTCCAGGCAAGATTAAATGCCTCAATTGTCATTTCTCTTGCTTCAGAACTATCTGCTGGTTCAAACATTGGTATTTTGCTAATTTTTGAAAACAATCTTGAATCCTGTTCTGTTTGTACAGAAGAAAAACAACCAGGATCATCTGCTACAACAACAACTAAAGGACAAGAAAAATAAGCTAAAGGCATTAAAGAATCTAAAGCAACATTTAAGCCATAATGTTTCATACTCACAATTGCCTTAACTCCAGAAAAAGCAGCTCCTGCTGCAGCTTCTAAAGCAACTTTTTCATTAGTAGAATACTCAAAATATAAACCATATTCTTTAGCTAATTTTCCAAACATATCTCCTATTTCACTAGCAGGAGTTCCAGGATAAGTTGAAGCAAATCCTACACCTGCTTCCAAAGCTCCTTGTACAATTGCCTCATTCCCAAAAAGAAGTTTTTTCATTTGATTTTTCCCAATTTTACCTTTTTAATAAAAAAGCATGATTTTTAATATGTCAGAAATCTGTGGATTTCTGATCACTCTTAAAAATTTAATAATTTTTAAAGTTTATAAACTCTATGATTCTAATTTTCACATGGAACTCCCAGATTTAGAAATGTCTTTTCAGGAAATAGAAAATTTGCAAATAGCAAAATATTTAGTTCTGCCTATAAACGCAGAAATAGAAAAATTCCAGGGGAAAATAGAAAAGTTAAAGTTTCCTTTATGGATTAAACTAAATAGTTCAGAACATAAACTTAAATTAGATGCAGTAAAAAAAGTTTCTAATTTAGAAGAGTTGAAAAAAATCTATAGCGAACTACAAAAAAAATTTCAAAATCAAAAATTTATTTTGCAAGAAGATGTAAAAGGAATTGAGCTCATAGCAGGAATAAAACAAGACAAAACTTTTGATAAAGTTTTGTTAATAGGTTCAGGAGGAAGTTTAGCTGAATTAGTAAAAGATATTGAGTTCAGAATTCTGCCAGTAGATAAAGAAGAAATTGAAAAAGCAATTAAAGACTTAAGAATTTACAAATTGATAGAAGAAAAAAATCTTGCTCTAAACAAATTGATTGACTTAATAAAAAAATTCTCTGATTTAACTTTAGAAAAAAATATAGAAGAGGCAGATTTAAATCCTATTATAGTAAATGAAACTCAAGCAACAATTGTGGATGCCAGGATACAAGTAAAAGATGAGGATTAGCTGAGGCTAAATTAATATTATTAACAAAGCTAATCTGAACAAGATTAAATTTTCCCTAAAATCTCAATTTCAGAAACATCCTCAATTACTATAACTCCTTGCTCTTTCAAAAATTTCTTTGCTTCTTGTAAGCTCTTTCCCCCTATATAACAAGCTACAATAGGAATTTTGGTTTTTACTAGCAAGTCAGCTGTCTGTAAAGGCTGAGTCATTTCTTGTGGCGAAAGAATAACAATAAAAAAATCAAATATATTTCTTCTTGACAAAATTTTTAAAACTTTTTCATATCTTTCAGCTAAAGCATCTCCTAAAATATCAAGAGGATTTCTTCTTGAATAACCAAAAGGCAAAATTTTATCTAGCTCCAACAAAACCATCTCAGGAATTTCCTCAAGTTTTAATCCAGCTCTAACACAAGAATCAGCAGCTAAAACTCCTAAACCACCTGCATTTGTTATTATACAAACTTTTTTTCCTAATTTTTTGTATTTAGAAAAAATTTCAGCTAAACTAAACATTTCCTCAAGATTATTAACTTCTATAATTCCAGCTTGTTTAAAAGCTCCAGAATAAATTTTGCTAGGAGAAGATAAACTTGCTGTGTGAGTTCTAGCAGCTATCTCGCCCTCTGTTGTCTTGCCAGCTTTAATTGCTATTATTTTCTTTCTCTTGCTAATTCTTTTGCATATCTCAACAAAATCTTTGCCAGTTTCTGGTTTTAAAGATTCAATATACAAAACAATAATTTCTGTATACAAATCTTTTTCGAGATAATCTAAAGCATCTAAGAAATCTTGTTGTAGCATATTTCCTAAAGAAATAAAAGCAGACAAGCCAAAATGATTTAGCAAAGCTCTATCAAGAATAGCAGCTCCTACTGCTCCTGACTGGCTAATAAAAGCTATATTTCCTTTTCCAGGCATTTCCTTAAAAAAACTTGCATTCATATTCTTGTATGGATTTATTATACCAAGAACATTTGGTCCTATAATCTTAATCCTATATCTCTCTGAAATTTCCTCTATTTTTTCAGTCAACTCTAAATTCCCAGATTCATTAAAACCAGAACTAATTATCACAACATTTTTTATTTCTTTTTTTCCACATTGTTCTAAAACTTCAGGCACTATTTTGGCAGGAACTGCAATTATTGCCATATCAACAGGAAATGGAATAGACAAAACATCAGGAAAAGCTTTATTTCCCTCTACATAATCTGCATTTGGGTTTATAGGAAAACATCTAAGATTATCATTCTTTAACAGATTTCTAAATATAACATTTCCAACTTTTCCTGGCTCTCTGCTTGCACCTATCACAGCTATTCTTCTTGCTTCAAAAAAACTTTTCATAATTTACCTCTTATTTTTTCTGCTAATTTGTTGAGCTCATTAATATCTGCTTTAGCTCCTGATTTAGTAGATAAATATCCTTGATATATATCATGATAAAGAGGATAAAGTTTAATATGAACATGGTTAATTTCCATACCTTCCATAACCATAGCAGTCCTTATAGCTCCTAATTTTTTATCAAGCAACTTAGAAACTTTTTTGGCAGCTAAAAATAAATTACAATAGTTTTTATCATCCATATCAGCAGCATAGGAACCAAAATGTTTTTTGGGTATTATTAAGGTCATTCCTTTCATAGGGGGATATAAATCTAAAAAAGCCAAATGCTCTTTATCTTCCCAAATTTTAGCACAAGGAATTTCACCTCTAGCTATCTTGCAAAATATACAGTCTTGCATAAAAGTTAAAAACTCATACTCTATTTAAATTTTAGCCATAAAGGATGATTATGCTAAAGAAATCTCAGAAATCGAGGATTTCTGATGACTGTCAAGAATCAGAGATTCTTGAAGCCTTGGTTTCTTAGCGGGCTTATAGTTTAATGGTAAAATGCGACCATGGCATGGTTGTGATTCGGGTTCGATTCCCGATAAGTCCATATTTTGTAATTTTCAAAAACCGAAAAGTTTATATATTGCTTATATATCAATATATAAAGGGTATATAATAAAATGGTGGAAGAATCAACAATCTTACTTAATAAAAAGCTAATAGAAAATATGAAAAAAATGAAAGAATATCCAAGACAGACTTATAATGAGTTAATAAAAAAAATGATAAATTGTTTTATTAAAATGAAGCAGGCAAATCAGTATGATGAGTTCTTGCATAAAATTCAAAAAGAAAAGATGAAAGAATTGTGGGATAATAAAGAAGATGAGGTTTGGGAGAATGCATAAATTTGGGGAAGTTGTTTTAGCAAATGTGCAATTCACAGATACTTTTGAAATTAAAAAAAGGCCATCATTAGTTTTATTTGAAGAGCAAGAAAATATAGTTGCCGCAGGTATAACTTCTAATTTAGAAATGAAAGGCATTCCCTTATCTAAAAAAGAAGGCGCAATCAAAGAGAGCATAATAAAGCTTAATTATATATTCACAATTTCAGAAAAAATGGTAGAGAAATTTCTCTTCAGAATATCAGAAGAAAAAAAGAAGTTTATTAAAGAAGAACTAATAAAAAAGATAAATTAAATTTTGTCAGCGAGAATTCTCGTTTCAACTATCTTCCCAGCTTTCTCAAATTCTATTTCAGAAAAAATTAATTTCCTCAAAATTTCTTTTAACTCAGAAATTTTAACACGAATTTGTTTTGTATCATCGCGATTTCTAATGGTAATATCTTTTTTCTTTAAACTATCTCCGTCTATAGTAATGCAGTACATTGTTCCTATCTCGTCTTGGCGAGCATAACGCCGGCCTATCGAACCCCCAGAATCATAAACACAAACAAACTCTTTTTTCAATTCTCTATATACATCTTTAGCAATTCTTACAAATTTCTCATCTTTCACAATTGGAAATATAGCGGCTTTTATTGGTACTAGTTTAGGAGGAAACTTAAACATGCTTCCTTCATCTCCAATATTATAAAAAATATCTAACAGCATCCAAACATTTCTGTCAACACCAAAACTCAATTCAAGCACATGAGGCAAAATTTTCTTATTATCATAAAAAACCTCTAAATTCTCTCCAGAAACTTTTTCATGTCCTTTTAAGTCATGATCTGTTCTATAATGAATTCCTGCAACTTCTTTAAATCCTCCAAGAGTTTCTAAATTTATTTCTATGTCAAAATGAATTTTGTTGTAAAAAGCTCTCTCTTCTTCTCCTAATTCTCTAAATCTAAACTTTTCTTTTGGAATATTTAATACATCAAGATAAAACTGCTGAATTTTTGCCATATGATAAACATAAAATTTAGGCAAATTCAATTTTCTATTAGCTTCATCACAAATAATTTCTTCAGTTTCATTCTTTTTCGTTTTCTTAATCTTTAACTTATAATTTTTCACCTCTTTCCATTTCTCTTCTTCTAGTTCATTTATTTTTTCAGAATCAAAAAAGATTTGTAGTTCTGCCTGACTAAATTCTCTCAACCTAAAAAACATCTGTCTTGGAGAAATCTCATTCCTGTATGCTTTATCTATTATAGCTAATCCTAAAGGCAACTTTCCTCTTGTTGCTTGAAATTCTTCTTTAAAAGTTATATATGCTCCTTGTGCAGTTTCTGGACTTAAATAGGCTTTTTCATCATTAAAACCAATTGGAACAGGAAACATCATATTAAACCATTT
>Ga0066639_10003318_pt1 | contig 13972 bp, 13 predicted proteins | sample CryGeyCG2114_010_2_FD_59504 | JGI IMG/M metagenome (GOLD analysis project Ga0066639, IMG submission 59504) | Groundwater microbial communities from aquifer - Crystal Geyser CG10_big_fil_rev_8/21/14_0.10 | ecosystem: Environmental > Aquatic > Deep subsurface > Groundwater | place: USA: Utah...
CTCAACCACCAGTAGTCAGGCCAAACCCGCCAGTGGTTCGTCCTTATCCACCAGTAGTCAGGCCAAACCCTCCAGTGGTTCGTCCTTACCCTCCGGTAGTTAGGCCAAACCCACCAGTGGTTCGTCCTTATCCACCGGTCGTTAGGCCAAACCCACCAGTGGTTCGTCCTTATCCACCGGTAGTTAGGCCAAACCCACCAGTGGTTCGTCCTTATCCACCAGTCGTCAGACCATTGCCACCAGTGGTAGCTCCAAGGCCTCCAATAACCAGACCATATCCTCCGGTAGTTAGGCCTAATCCTTACGCTCCTCACGTGCAACCACCGGTGGTGAGACATACTCCTCCCGGATACTATGTTGCTCCTCGTGTTCGTGGACCAGTTATGCCTCCACGTTACTCTATCTATCCACATGATTATGGATATCGCAGAGATGTTTATCATCATCACTACTACCACCGTCCTCAGTGGTATGCGACAAGTGTGAGTTACAACTACTACTCGCACAATCCTTACTACGACATCCCGTATCACCATGGACGTTGGGCCACTAGCCGCAATTATTTCTATGGGCTACCGTACAGCTACATTTATTGGGATAGCTGGCTACGTTTCAGGGTCGATTGGGATAATGGTTATAGATCGTGGAATGATTATCCATACTACGTTTACAACGGTTACTTGCACCGCTACTCAAATCAGGATCAGTGTGATTATGAATTGGTGGATGGTTACAGCAATCAGACGGTCGCCACTTACCATTCTTACACATGTAACGTAGGTTATGATCAGTGCGCCGATTTGCGCGATAGCTACAACCAAAGCGAAGGCAATTACCGATACTTCTGTTCTGAAAAACTCGACTACGATCAAAACTATGACTATGGTTGGGATTATAGCGACGACTTCTACAGTGACTTGCAACCTGTTTCGACTAATGATTACGTGACTTATCGTGATGATTATAGTTTCGAAGACAACGGTTACAGCAATGACGGTAATTACAATTACAACAACGGTAACGGTGACGATTGGAACAATTCTTGGAATGACGGTTTTTAATCTTTAGACCAAGGGCCCAGTTTTAATAATCAGGCCCGCTAACGCGGGCCTTTTTAATATGGCCTACCCATAGCATTAAGGCTATGATAAGGCATGAAGAAACTCATCACCTTGGCCCTTGGGCTAGTTCTTTTAAGTGTTGGTACTTATTTCTATCGCGACCGCAGCATTCCTGAATTACCTGAAATAAGCAGTCAGGAAAATACCCAAGCGGATGCAGCGAAAGCACCACCTCAAGCGCAATCTCCCGCTGTCTCATCGACGCCCACGGTGGCCAATTCTGATCAACTCAAAAAAATATCTATTGATCCTGAATCCGAGCGAGCACTAGATGCCAAAAATGAAGGCACGCTTGAATCGCCTAGTGAAGAAGGTGAGCGCCAGATATCCAAGGAAGAAATGGAAAAGCTGGAAAACTATTTTGTTAAGGTTGAAAAGGATTGGAAAAATAAAATGCGCAATATGATTATGACGGACTTTAAGCTTGGTAGCGAAGTTTTCAAGCAATACGAAGTCTTAAGGGAAGGATTGGAGCGGGATAAGATGGAGGCCTTTGAGGAGTTTCACTCTTATATGCGGGATAAATATGGCGATAATTATACCTATAATCCAACTGAGGATGAAGATCAATTTTCTAAAAAATTACATGAAGACTATGCCGATCGCTTACGCAAATTATTAGGTGAGGAAAATTATAAGCGATATCTAGAGGAAAAAGAGCGAGAAAATCGCAGATTAAAAGATGAACAAGACCCGGCAATTGGGACGGCCACTATTGAAATGTAAATAGGTAGGACGATGGATAACTGGAAAGTTCTGAGTAAAACGCATCGACTTAAAACTCATATCCTTGACCTGTATCAAGTGGAGGCGCTATCGCCTGAGGGCAAGCAGGGACATTTTGATGTGGTAGAATGTCTTGATTGGGTCAATATTATGGCCCTAACTCCCAATCGCGAAGTTATTTTGGTAAGGCAATACCGTCATGGCACGAACTGCCAGACTCTGGAATTTCCTGGTGGCGCCATCAACTCAGGCGAGGAACCTTTAATCGGTGCCAAAAGAGAGTTTTTAGAAGAGACGGGTTACGCCGCTTCTGAATGGATTTTTCTAGGTAAGAGTGAGGTCAATCCCGCTTTTTTGAATAATTCTTGCCATTACTATTTGGCGCTTAATTGTCAAAAAACTTCTGAGCAAAATCTCGATAATATGGAAGAAATTGAAATCGAATTGAAACCTCTGTCCAAATTAAAAAGTGCTATGGAGAAGGGGGAAATTTCTCACGCGTTAGTTCATGCCGCAGTCGCTTTTTATCTCTTAAAGGGTTTGCCACTCTAATTAATTTAAATGGATTTAAAACTGGGACTTACTCGTTTTGGCGTGGCGCTCGTCGCGTAGATTTTTTCTGTTGCCCCCCCTTGGGCGAGAGAGAAAACCAATCATTTTTTTCGATCGGGAAGAAGTAATCGGCCTCTTCCTTGAGCAAGACGCTGGTGGTACTTTCAATGGCGGCGATTTCAACTCGCACGCCCTCGTTTTTTAAATGGCGGACTAGTTCAATATAATCAGAGTCACCGCTTAAAATAATGATGGTATCAATTTTACTTGATAGCTGCGTGGCCTTGATGGTTAGTGGTATGTCGGCGCTTTTATGGCATGGCCTGACTGAGCCATGATAGCTTTCATGCAATCTTTCTTTTAACTTGCTGCTAATGCGTGAGCCCTCTCTAAAATAAACCAGTCGGTTGAGTGAGCGATTGCCCAATAATCGAGGGATTAAGGTGTCAAAATTGAGCATATCGCTGGTGTTGCCAGTTATGCCGTGAATGCTTCTTTCAATATTGTTGCCGTCAACCAAAATGGCGACGGATTGTCCTATGGTTACAATTTCTCGCATGGGTCTCCTCCATAATCGGGCATTCGGCCGCCCGTAGGCGACAACAATAATGAGTTTTATGCCTTGGGGTCAAGAATATTCGCAAACTTATGAGACTGGGCATAGATTTCAATCCTGCGATTTTTATTTAAGTCTGTGCTATTATTGCCTTGCATGTTTTGAGCTGTTTTTTGAGGAGAGGCAAAAATGATAACCTGTCGCACATTTTTACTTTGCATGGGGCTATTAGGTGGAGTGCTAAATCCGGCATTTGGCATGCTAGCGGATAATATAAAATTTGATGATACGAGAACCTACGGCGATGTCATTGTTAAAAACGTGAAACAGGGAGATTTTAGAGTTTATCACGCTGAGCTTGGCAGTGACATTGATTCAAACTTTGATACGGTTTTAAAGCGAATTCTGGCCTTCGATGAGCGTTGCAATAATGATTACAAGGAAAAGCGCAAATACATGGATAAAACCAAAGACTGCGCTCAACACAACGATAATCTGGTGGAGTCATTTATCATTCGCGATCTTAAGAAAGGTCATGCTGTTTTGGACAATGAAACCCAGCGATTTTTGATCTTGCGAAATATATATAACCGTGAAACGTTTCAATACTACGATTTAGTTACAGTACAGCAGAGTCGCAATCAGCAAGGTAAGCGCAAAGCCGTAGTGATTTATCGCATGTTAAGTGATGCTGAAGCTCAAACTTATATTGAGCACCCTGTGAAAAAAAATAATGTCTTTAATGTCATCGAGGGAGTTTATACCATAGAGGAACTGGGCGATCCCAAGACTTCTGTTAAGATGAGCTATACCAGTCAAACCGATCACTGGATGCTGACAAGTGGGTTTGCTGCTGGCATTGTCTCTAAAAATGTTGCCAAAGGAACCTCTGCCACGCTCAAATCCCTCAATTTCGCACTACCGTTTGAAACGAGGAAAAATGACGGGAGTGGGGCGCAGATTAAGAAATTGTAATTTACTCTTCGCCTGATTGTGATTTGAGTTCTTTCTTTTTGTCCAAAAAATCTTGATTTTTAGCTTCCAGTTCTTGCTTGTCTTTGAGTCTTTGCTGCTCTTTTTCCTTGGTGAAAAATCGATTAACCAGTTTGCGTAGATTTTGAAAACCTTCGTCGTCCAGATGGTGAATAATTCCTTGTTGCGTTTTGCTGCCTGCGTCTTTATGCGGTAAAACCGTCAACAGTCCATCCAGTGGAGTTGTCAGCTCTAGAGTGCACCATTTCTCGATTTCAAAGGGTGCTTCAAAGGTTAATATCTCTTCGTTGTAGGATAGGATTTTTATCGGGACCTTGATCAGTCCCAAGGAGCCGGTATCATAATTTTTAAAAAAGATCTTATGCTCGGCCAGAGGTGGGATTGGTTGTTCTTGTGCTGCCACCAGGGGGATAATATTTTTAATCGAATATTCTTGTTTGATCAGAACTTGGCGCGGGTGAGGCGATGCCGGCGGGGTATTACTAAAATGTAGCCATTGGCAGGAAGGTAAGTCAGTCAGAGCTTGCTCAATCCCCGAGGTATCAATATTACCGCCACTATCGAGATCTTTTGAAATCACTATGTGTGGCCTGAATTTGGCAAATTTTTCTAGGAAATATTTTAAGTCGTTTTCAACCTTAAGCGTAAAACTAAGGGTATTGTGCGAGCGCGTATCTTTAGAAAAGAGGTGCAGCTCGGGATCGTAGGCCAAAACGCGCATGGTTTTTGGCAGAATACCATTTTTATATTTTTCCAGATCAAGCGTCTTTCCCTCGGGAATAGTGAACGGCACTTGATAGGCATAGCGATAGTTGTAAAAGAGCGCGCCCTCAGAGGGAGGATGAACCTCTCCAATTACTGGCCCCAAGCTATCATCAAAACAGTGGTGGCTAATTTCTATCTTGCTATCTATTGGTAAAGGTGTGGAGGTTTCAAATCGAAAAAATCCATTTTCGCCATAACCGATGCGCACAGGCAAAAGCGCGTCTAGTTGGAATGTTTCACGCGCGGTGGGAAATTTTTGCGTCAAGTTGAGCTTGTCTGGAATTTTTCCCGTCAGTTGTAAAGCAGTGCGCGCGATGACATCGACTTCCAGGGATTTAATGTGGAGACAATTAATTCCCGTCAGTAGAATGCAATGAAAATCCTTTTGATCAAATTGCAAGTGATGCAATCCTACGGTTGGAATATTGCGAAGCGATCCAAGCCCGCGCAGGGTTTTACTCAAGTGCAAACACGCCTTGAGGTGATGCTGGTGTTCTAGGTTGGCCTTATAGTCCTTGCTTTCTGTTCCGCCAAAATCTATAAAAATGAGGGAGGGGGCCTGGTTAACTATTTGCGGGATATATTGTAATGAGGGATATTTAAGTGGCGTGGGGATGGTGCTGTCTTCAACCACCAAATTGGGGGCCTCTTTTTTTATACTGGCGACAATCGATTGATAAAGCTTCGCGTCGCCGCCAATGAAAAGAATTTTTAAGCGGATATGAATACTAATGCGATTGCTCCTGCTCAGTGGAATTAAAATCGTTACTTTCAAAAAGATGATGAAATTTTTTGGGCAGATCTAACCATGGGTGAAGTGGATCCTTCCAAGCAAAACTGGCAATAATCTCGTCTAGTGGATGAGAATTGTATGTCAGCCAAAAAAGTGATTTTTTGGCCGGCAATCCCTTTTCAAAATCTGCTTGGGTGTCATCCAATAAAGCGCGAAAGGCCTTGCCTGAATAAGTCTGCTCCAGCGTGATCCCTTCCTTGTCCTTCATCATTTTGATCGCCTCAAAAACTTCTGGCGTGGCCGCACCATAGCCAGGTTTAGAGTATTCAGAGCGATAGTTAAGACCCTGGCGATGTTGAGTAAAAGAACAATGAGGTAGCTGCTTGCGCTCTTCCTTGCTTAGGTGATGGCTAATCATATGGTAAGTTTTGCGTGCTAGTCGCCATATTGTGGATTCATTAGAAAGTACAGAATCGGCAATTCCTACGGCCACAATAGTTGTTTTATCCAATGTGCCTGCCAGACAACTACCAAGCAGAAGACCTGCCGAAGTGCCGGCCGTGCCCATAGGAACGTAAATGCGATCAGGCAGATTCTCCACTCCTACTTGCTCCACCAGCTCTAAAAAGGCATTGACGTAGCCAAGAGTACCGGTGGGGGAAGAGCCGCCAGGCGGAATATAAAAAGTATCTTTGCGCAGCAATGATTTGAAATAACTTTCAACGATTCCCATTCCCATGGATATTTGATTTTTGTGATAAACCATTTTAGCCCCAAGGGCATAAAAGGATAGCAGCTTCTTTTTTACATTTTCGGTTACTGGTTGTGGTCCGAGGTGCAAGATGGGAGTCAGTCCATGTTGTTTGCAGGCCAAGGAGGTGGCCAAAGCGTGGTTGCTGCCCCACATGCCGGCCGTGATGATTTTTTTTGCCCCATCTAATTTCATTTGGCCTAAAATAAATTCAAGCTTGCGCGCTTTGTTCCCGCCCAATACGGCGCTAGACCTATCATCGCGCTTAATCCACAGTCGATTGCTTAAATATTGTGTTTTTTGCTGATACAATTTTTGGTTGAGCTCGTTCTCTATGTTTTTAAGCGGCATGACATCCGTATACTGAGACAGAATTTCAACTCTTGGGATATTGGCAAGGCCGGGTAGTTTTTTGAATAATGGCAATTCTATTCCCCTTGAGTTAAAAGAAATAGTCAGAAACAACGTTGCAAAAAGGATTTGTATTTTCATATTATGTTAGTCTAATCAAGAATTTTGACGAAGGCAAAAAAGTGCGTAAGAAACAAGATATAAAGTTTTCACGAGGGAGGCGTAGATTTTTACTCATCGCTGCCTGCTTGTTTCCGGCGGCATTTGTACCTATGCGCTTTATCACTTCACCATCTTGGCCCAAGGCCAGCGCCGATAAAATCAAAGGCATGGGGCTAAAATTATTGGGGGCTTACGAGTGCGCTATTCTGTACCATATCTATCAACAAATAACGTTAGAGAAGGATCAGGACAAAATTATTCAGGCGATTAGCTTCATTGACTGGTATGTCGCCTTTATTGGCACGCGATCATTGCGTGAACTAAAAATGGCATTGAGAATTTTTGATTCCATCATCCCGCTTTATTTTGGCAAGGTGGCGCGCTTTTCTAATTTAACTTGGAGTGAACAGACACATATTATTTCGCGACTTAAAAATGGCCCTGCCCTTTTATATCCCTTATTTATGGCGATTAAAGAGTTGTCGTACTTGGCCTACTATCGCTTGCCTGAAAATTATAAAAAACTTGGGTATGCTGGTCCAGCAGTTGTCGAGGGCGAAGCACCTAAGCGCTATAATCTAGCCTATAGCAAATTGCTGGCCGCTACGGGGGCCAGACCATGATTTTTACTCATCAGCACCTGCGCGGGAAAACACAAGTCAAGGGCGATGTTTGCATTGTTGGAAGTGGGGCCGGTGGATCGGCGGCTGCCGCCTACCTTGCCGCCCAAGGAAAGAAAGTCATCATGCTCGAGGGCGGTAGTTTTTTAATGCCCAAAGACTTTGTTCAAAAAGAAGAAAAAATGTTTCCCCAGCTTTTTTTTGAAGCGGGCGGACGGCGCACTTCCAATCGCGCCATTCGCATTTTGCACGGCCAGGGAGTGGGGGGATCAACGCTACACAATATTAATCTGTGTAAAAGAGCGCCCGATATCTTGCTGGATGGTTGGCATTTAAAAGATTTAAATGCTCAAAGCCTAAGGCCTTTTTATCAGCAAGTAGAAAAAGATTTAATGGTTGAGAAGATTCCGGAGGAACTTTTTAACCAAAATAATTTGATATTCAAGCGCGGAGTTGAGGCGCTGGGGCTGCAAGGCGGCGGGCTTATGCACAATCGCCAAGGCTGCCATCAAAGCGGCTTTTGTGAATTGGGTTGCAGTTACAATGCCAAGATGAATGCTTTGCGCGTCTACATTCCCAAGGTGATTGAAAATGGCGGCCAGGTTTTGGCCAATTGTCGCGTGCAAAAATTAATCTGGCGTGAACAAAAGGTGCAAGGCCTTTTGGCGCAAGTACGCGATGCTGAAAGTCAGCAAGTTGTAGGTGAGGTTGAGGTCAGCGCGGACAAATTTATCTTGAGTGCTGGTGCCATAGAAACTCCGGCCCTGATGCTACGTTCACAATTGCCCGATCCATACAAGCAAATTGGCAAGCGCTTGCACTTGCATCCCGGAGGCGCAGTTTGCGCGCTTTTTGATGAGCAGGTGGATTTCACCCAGGGTATTCCCCAGAGCTATGAATGTACTGAATATCTTTCCTTTGAGCCGGGACAAGAAGACAAACGCATATGGCTGGTAGGTGGCTCGGCCCACCCTATTGGCGTGGCCGGATTGTTGCCGGCCTTTGCCGATGAACACCGTCAGTTAATGCAAAACTTCAATCACATTGCCTCTATCACGCCTATGTTACACGACACTTCCTGCGGAGAAATTAGTATTGATAGCGCGGGTGACGTTATTATTCGGTATGAGATGGATCAAAGTGATCGCCTTCAGTTTAAAAATGGACTTAAGGCGGCAGCGCGAATTCTGCTTGCCGCCGGGGCCAAGGAAGCGATTATACCTGCGCGCCAAATGCTGCGATTTAAAAACCCACAAGAAGTTGAGAAAAAGAGTTTTGAACTTGGGGACCTAGATCTTGATGTGGTGGCCGTCCATCCCATGTCGAGTGTATGGATGGGAGAGGATGATCACAGTAGCTGCGTTTCAAGTCACGGCAAATATCATCACCTCGAAAATCTTTTTGTAGCAGATACTTCACTTTATCCCACTTCTCTTGGAGTGCCACCGCAAATTTCAACCTATGCTATTGGCGCCTTCGTTGCTTCTCACGTATACTAAAATTTTTGAGACCCAGGAGGAAGAATGAAGAGAAATGGAATTTTCTTTATATTTTTATGCCTACTATTTTTTTCCACCTCTAGTCAGGCCTGGGTAGAGCTTCATTCTCACGCCTTTATGAAACACGGTATGGGAGCACTTTTTCAAGGTGATTTCTTTGGACCTTTAAAGTCCAAAAGTTGGAAGCAAATGCTGCGTTCCAATCTCAACGCCGAAAGTTTAGAAAAAAGTAATGTGCGGATTTTTATCGCCGCCCTCTACGCCCATCCCATTTTGGCCAGCCGACCGGGAGCACTTTGGCACAAGGGCGTGCGCTCATCAATTCTAGCGCAAATTGATGAGGCCAAACAATTTGTAAAACGCAACCCAGAATGGGAGTTGGTGACTAACCCCAAGCAGGGGCGCATGGCCTACGAAAAAGGCAAGAAGCTTTTAATCCTATCGCTTGAAGGTGCCCATTCAATTTTTAACAGTGCCAAGGATTTCAAAGATTTTATTGATGATGGCGGAATCAGTATGATCACTCCCACCCATTTGATTAACAATGACTACGCCGGCAGCAGCTATATGCGAGGTCTGCGTAAAACTGCCTTTACTCTCAAACCTATTTATTTTCGCATTCGCAATGGCATTAAGGTCAACCCCATGGGTTTAACCCAGAAGGGGAGGGAGCTGATAAGAACACTGATTGCCAAAAAAGTGTGGATTGACATGACTCATATGTCTGATGCTGCTCAGGCAGAAGTTATTCCCATGCTTGAGGCAGCGGGACAGCCGCTGCTTTATACTCACACTGCGCTTCGCAAATATTATAAGGCCGAGCGAGGAATTTCTCAGCAACAACTTCAGGAAGTGAAGCGCCAAGGCGGTATGGTAGGGTTGGTGGCGAGCCAGGAAATGTTGGTCGACACCAAAGTGCCTAACTGGCTATGTCCAAGCAAGTGTGATTGTCAGAGGGATCAAGTCCTGCGCCTAGCAACTCACTACGCTGAAATGGTCAATATCTTAGGTCAAGAAAATGTGGCGCTTGGTTCAGACTTTAATGGCGGTATCCCGCATTTACCTAAAACCCGCTGTATCACTCACACCAGCCTTGATCAAAAGGGTTTGGTCGATATCTCTCAAGTGCCCGAGTTACTTGCTACCATGGCACATAAAATTCCTGGTGCCATCAACTCTAAAGCGCAAGAGTTGCAATTTCTTAATCTGTGGGCACGGCTTTATAAGTAGTCGAATAGGCCTGGCCATCAAGAAAATTTAGCAGTAAGATTTTGTTATAAAAATTTCATGTCACTTAGGAATAGTCAGCATGGTCAAATTGGTCTCAACCATTCTTATTTTATTTTTTCTTTCCTTTTGGTTTTCAGGCACGAAGGCGGCAGATGAAGTGGTCGGCGTAGTTGATCTTCATGCCCACATTGCAAGTCACCTGCCTTATGGCTTTATGCTTTTTGGTGGCACGCCAACTGATCAACCTTCTAAGGAATTTTCCTACAAACACAATCATCAGCAACAAATGTATGTTGAATGGGTCAGAAGCAGTGGCATTAAGATTTTTGTCCAGGCGGCGTTGGTCAACATCTTTGGATTCACCAAAGATATAGCCAAAAGGCAGATCAAAGAACAATTGGCGTATGTGGAGAATTTAGTTAAAGATCACGCCGATATTTTTGCTCTGGCGCGAACGCCGCAAGAAGCGCGAGTTGCGATTGCCAAAGGCAAAACTGTTTTTGTCCATGCCTTGGAGGGCGCCGAATATTTAGTTGATTCAAAAGAAGAAGCAGAAACCTTGTATCAGCAAGGTGTTGTCATGGTGGGGCCAATTCATCTGGTGGATAATGAGTATGGGGATGCATCAATTCTTAAAGGGTTTAAAAAACTATTAAATTGGAAAGGGCTTATCACTAGGGGGATCGTCTCCTCTCCCGGAGATGGCCTAACTGAGAAGGGAAAGAAGGCGATAGAATATTTGATTGAGGCCGGAATACTGGTCGACATGGCCCACATGAGTGAAGTTTCCACCAATCAGGTGCTGGAAATATCAAGTCACTATTTTGCTCCAGTGATCATGTCTCATGGTATGTTGCGTGGTATCCGTCAGGAAGAGCGTGGTCTGACCGATGTTCAGCTCAAGGCCATTTATAAAAATGCCGGACTGATAGGGTTGACTGGAGGACTTGATTATCTAAACCCTTCATCCGATAAAATTGAAAATAAAGAGGTTACTTTGCCCGCTGACTACTGCCAGCACAGTATTGATGATTTTAATTTTCATTACGACTATTTTAATAAATTGTTTGCTAATGAAAAATACGCCGTTGCCTGGGGCTCAGATGCCAACGGTTTTGTTTCCCATTATCGGCCGAAGTATGGCGAGGAAGGCAATGGCATGGCGGCGCCAGTGGGATCATCTAATCCCTACAATGTCCGAGGTATGGAAAGTCTGGCCTATTTCCCAAATTTCTTAAAGGCCTTAACCGAAATGGGTAAAGATACCAAAGCGCTGGAAAGTAGCGCTGAGGCCTTTTTGCGTTCTTGGGAGAGAGCACTTAAGATTCGAGAAGGCATCAAGCGTCAAAAATGATCGGATCTGGGTATGGGACTACATCAAAGCATTTCCATTTACAGCAATAAAATTTTTGGCAGCATCGCAAAAGTAATGATTTTTGGGGTCGTTCCACTTGACACCGGTTTACATATTTTTGTCGGCGCCATAGTGACCATCTGGCTGTTTAAACGCAAAAAATCTGCTCTCTTCATTTTTTTTATCTTGCTGGTCATGGCCGCAAGCAAAGAGATATTTGATTACTATTTCCATTATCCTGCCCCTTGGTCAGAATACCTCTCCGATTTTCTTGCCAATTTTGCCTATTTTTTTGTTCTGCTGCTCATTCGAAAGATAAAAAAGAAACTTGCTGCTCAACCGGGATAAGATCATGACAACTGATGATATGCTAGAGCTGATACATAGGCGCTTGCGCGATTTTCCTAGCGAGGCCCTGCGTATTTTTCACGGGAGAGGTGGAACTGGCAGCGATTTTTCTCACCTCAATATTGAATGGCTACCTCCATACTTAATGCTGGTGAATTATCATGCGGATAAATTTGAGCAATGCCAACAGCTGGCACATGATTTATGGAGTAAGCTTAAAAATAAAAAACTTTTCAAGTGCATTTTATATCAAGGAAGATATGGCGAGGGAAAACTCAACTGGCAGCAACTTCAAGGAAATTTACCTGAAGCTGAACTGACCTCCGGTCACGTCGTGCAGGAAATGGGTTTGAATTACAATATCCAGTTCTTTAAAAATCAAAATGTCGGGCTTTTTTTACAAACGCGTGAAGCGCGCCGCTACGTCATGGATAATTGCCGTCAGTTGCGCCTACTCAATCTTTTCTCCTATACCTGCGCTTTTTCAGTTGCCGCCTTGGCGGGCGGCGCAGGCTCAGTTCTCAACATGGATATGAAATCCAGTTTATTGTCGCAAGGTCGCAGCAATCACAAAATAAACGGCCAAGATATTTCAAAGGTGGAATTTTTTAAGGCAGATATTAAGAAATCCTTGGGGAAAATTCGTCGCAGCGGCCCTTATGACCTTATCATCTACGACCCACCTTCACATCAGTCGAGCTTTAAAGCACAAAATGATTATATTTCACTCTTGCAAAAGATTGTGCCTTGCTTAAATCCCGATGGGCGCTTATTGCTTCTTTTAAATGATCCCATGGTCAGCATGGCGCAGTTTAAACAGTGGCTCACGCCACTTTTTGAAAGCTTTGAAATTAAGCAGCAATTACCGCTGCCGCTATTTATTCAAGAGAGCGATGCCGGATTAAAACAGGTGGTGCTTAAGAAGACTGACGGCAAAAGTTGCCTAGGGTAAGATGTGCCAGTCGGATACAGCAGACCGCAATGAAATTCAGACCAGATACTCCTATTCGGATGTCATGAGATGTCAAAAAAATACATCCCGCAGAATGAATTTTAAGCTTAAAATATTAACTTAAATTAGTATCTGATAATTTGTATCAGGATGTTTTTACAATATGAAAATTTCATGTCTTCGCAAAGATGAATGGGTGGAGGTCAATTTACATGGCCAGGTCGATTCATTTACTTATCCGCTGTGGGCCAAGGAACTAAATGTGGTTATGCGCACAGGCACAAAAAAACTGAGAATCGATTTATCAAAAGGATCGATCTACCACTTAACAAGCTTGCAATTAATTGGCCGCATAATCCAGGAAATGAAAGATCGCGGCGGAGAAATTGAAATCGTGGGAGCAGATATTCATACCAGCAGTATGATTCATGTCATGAATAACAAAAGGGCCAATGATCAAGATTGGAACGTTAAATTTATATAAGGAAAAGAGCATGTATCAAAGCTTAGTGTTTACGTTCCTCATAACGGTCCTTTGTTATTGCGGCCAAAGTAGGGCCAAAAGTTTTGATGAACTAGTCAGCATGCTTGAAATGTCCAATCATGATCTGAAAATTGCCCAGCTTAAAAATGAATTCATCCAAAATAATATTTCCATGGCCAAAAGTCTATATTACCCAAGATTGACATCAAGTTGGGTTGCTAATGAGGGTAAAGATCCAGATGTTATCAATACCTCACAGCTCAATTCCGCCATTTCATCTTCCTCTCCTGGCGTCCCTGGTGTTCCCGCCTCTCAAGCTGCAGCGGGGGCGCAACAAATCTCTACCGATGGCTGGTCGGGAGATGTCTCCCTGTCTTATCCTCTTTTTAATCGTTTCCTGTCAAAAACTTCAGTTGATAATTCTCGCCTTGATTATCAAAAAGATCTGATCCAGCTGCACATGACAAGAGAAAGTAAAAAAATTCAACTATCACAATTATTATTGGAAATACACTCTCTCAAGCGCATTCAAAAGACCTTGTCTCAAGGCCTAACGTTGCTTAAGAAAAATAAAATTAATAATTCGCTAGCTTCAACTGAAAACCGGCATAAGCGTGAAGAGTTTGAAGCAGAAATGGAATTTAATTTAGAACGAGCAAATATGGGGCTTGAAACAACATATATGGCCCTAAGGGATTTAATTCCAGAGTTATCCGAAAAAGATTTTGATCAGCTGCCTGAAATTGAAGTAAGTTATAAGCTTGAAGGGCTTGAG
>Ga0066639_10003321_pt1 | contig 13967 bp, 17 predicted proteins | sample CryGeyCG2114_010_2_FD_59504 | JGI IMG/M metagenome (GOLD analysis project Ga0066639, IMG submission 59504) | Groundwater microbial communities from aquifer - Crystal Geyser CG10_big_fil_rev_8/21/14_0.10 | ecosystem: Environmental > Aquatic > Deep subsurface > Groundwater | place: USA: Utah...
CATTAAGAAGGGACCTATCGCTCCTAGCGAAATAACAATTCCCTATGAGAGAATTCAGGATGTGTATGTAGATCAAGACTTATTCGACAGAATGTTTGGACTTTATGATGTACACATATCAAGCGCAACATTTATGTCTGGTATTCAAGCTCATATAGATGGAGTTGAAAAACCAGCGGCTGATGGATTAAAGACTTTAATGCTACAGAAAATGCATGAAAAAATAAATCTTTCTAAAAATGGAAACAACTTAACATCTAGCCCCAATTCGTCACAGGTATAAGATATGGATCAGGTTATTACAGAGAAAAATTACCCGATTGAAAAAATATGGATTATAAAACAAATTACGACATATTTTACTGGATTTATAGCAGTATTCATATTATCCATATTCTTTCCGGCTAGAGAATTTATCATGTCTACCGTAGTTATAGTATTTATGATCATGTTTATTATTTATGTAAATAAACTGAAACGAGATAACTTTCATTATACTCTTGAAAATAAGGACATAAATATAAAACAAGGTGTTATTTCAAAAATAAATAGACAGACCCCCTATGGGGTTATTCAAGATATACACATAGGACAGGATTTATTCGATAGGATTTTGGGTCTCTCGACTCTAGTAATAAATAATGCATCGTCAGCTCCGATTTTAGACGCAGAGATCTCTATATCTGTAGGATCTATACAAAATAGCGTAGTTATTCCTGGATTAAAGAAACAAAACGCCGAAGCTTTAAGAAACATATTGTTACAAAGAATGAAAGAAAATCCAATTGCAGAAACGGGTTCCGGATTATAGATTTTACATTTTTACATTTTTGCCGACCGGTCCGACCAAATGAACATGCAGGTGATCAATTATCTGCGCACCGCCTCCATTTAATACCAGCCTGTATCCTTTATCTTCTAATTTTGCATTTTTTACCATCTTTTGAATAACGTTTTTTATTTTGCCAAAAAGCTCATCATTTTTTAACTCTAAAAAATCAGTGATGTGTTCTTTAGGAATTATCAAAAGATGATTTTCGGCAATCGGATTTATATCCGGAAAAACCATTATTTCTTCGTCTTCATAGGTAAATTCTTTTGGAATTTCTCTTTTCGCAATTTTACAAAAAATACAATCCATAATCAGCATTTAGCGTATAGTAATTAGCGTTTAGTTTTTGGTCTTTAACTATACGCTATACCCTAATTCCTAGACACTTTCTAAGACTTTTATTATATCATTCAACGACAATTTAGTTGGCTTCATCTTTGGATTTTTCACAGATCCGTTGAGGAGCATTTTCTTGCTAATATGTAAAAACCATGTTGCCTCCGGATCAATTTTTTTAAACATTTCGTACATAAGAGTCAGATTTATATCTTTATCCTTCACATCTGCTGTCTTTTCACTTACCAAGCGTTCATCAGTAGGCCTTGCTTTAATGCGGACATAACCTTTTCTTGGATCCTTACGAACTACCACAACATATCCTTTTTTCTGTGCAAGTTTGATAACCGAGTCGTTAATCGTTTCAAAACCTATTCCTTCTCCAAATCTTGTTTTAAATTTAATCCCTTTTTCTGCTATTTCTTTTTCTGCCCAAATCTTATTTTCCAGTTCATGCAAAAGTGCATCAAAACTCTGGCTGATAAAATCAACATAATACTGATCCTGATCGGGTTTCTCGATTTTAAGTCCGTCCAAAACTCCAATCAGTGTAAAATCATGATAATCAGCAGTCGGATCTTCCCAGAAGACTTCTTTGAAATGATCTATATCAACTATTATTTTTATTAACCGGTCAAGGACCTCTATTTTTTCACCGCTAATTGCCTGATTATGAAGAAAATGTTCTGCTTTGACATAATCAAATGTAAGACTTGCGGCGCAAACCCTATCATCTGCTGTCTGATGATGATCTAAAGGACCCATCCCTGTATCTACATGAATTACCTCATCATTTCCTATTTTTTCAATCGGACCTCTTAGTTCCGGGTCAAGTTTAGCATCTTTAAATCTTTCACCGGCCGGAACAAATTCTGCTTTTGCATCTTCCCATCCCGGAAGAAATTTTTTAATCAACCAGACCGATGAAATTGCATCCAAATCCGGTGATGAATGCGTAACAACAATCTTCATAATTTTTTTAGCTTCTAGCTCAATTAAGTATACAGCTTTTAAAAAAATAAAAAAAGATACTTCAATGAGCCAACACTCTCTCACTTGACCAACTGATGATATACTGGTATACTTGCAATGATATGCCCAGAGTATCTAAATCTCTACTAAAAAACAAGCAAGTTAAGGAAATTTCCTCACATCTCCTTTACTTGATATCTTCACTCAATAATGAAAATGAAATAAACAGCTTTTTAGAAAGTTTTTTAACAAAAGAGGAAAACCTAATGCTTTCCAAAAGGCTCGTTTTATTTATGATGCTTAAGAAAGAGTACCCCTCCTCTGCTATCAAAAACGTTCTTCATCTTAGTCATGAAACTATAAGAATTCACCAAAATCAATTAAATTCCAAGAATAAAATCTTTGAAAAAATGTTGAAAAAACTTCTGCAAAGACAAAAAACTAGAGAGCTTTTTGAAAAAATTAATAAATTTTTAAAACCCATTAATCTAGCTATAAAATCAAAGAATGATATGCGAGCACGTGCGAAATTTGCCTCAGGAGATTGGACTTAGTGAAGATATACCAGTATATCTGTAGTAATAAATCCGGGAACTTGACATCACAGGTTTAAAAAATTCATAATAAACTTAATGGACAAACAGAATTTTGCTCAAGTTCCGCCGGTAAATACTTCTCCGCCTGTCGGGACTCCTCCTCCGATTGTTGAAATCATACCTCCTCAAACAGAACCTCAACAAACTCCTCCATCGGGAAAATTTTCTCTATCTCCAAAAATAATGTTAATAATATTGGCAATATCAATCGTGGTAGTTATCGGAAGTGGAATATACCTCGCTCAAAAATCCAAAACCGCAAGATGTGGAGGATTTGGTGGCCTACAATGTCCAGCTGGATATACTTGCAAATTAAATAATGACAAAGTAGCAGACGCTTATGGAGAGTGTGTTAAGGAAGTGAAAAACACTTTAGCTTCTTCTAAACCTACGCCCACTCCCGACCCCACCGCCTCCTGGAAAATATATACAGATTCTGATAGTAAATATTCTTTTAAGTACCCATCGGAATATTCTCTTACCAAAAACGTTGATGGACCAAATCCCGAAACTATTAATATTTTGAATCACAATATCTCATGGAACGTTACATCCTCAATTGAATCCTCTAATTGTCGAGGCGATGGATGTCCCTACACAACTAGTTCGCAGCAATTAAGACTTGGAGATAATTTATTTACAAAAATCAAGGGATCAGTAGGAGCAGTTGGAGGAAATATACCACAAAATTATGTTCGTTATGAAATTAAAATCCCAAGCTCTACCGAAGTGATTGCTTTTGTAATTCATGAGCTTCCAACTGATAAATCTTTTCAAGAACTCTTAAAACAATATCCTGATGCGGGACGAACATTACAGGAAATTCCAAAAAATGAAATTGATATATTGGAAAAAATTCTCTCCACTTTCAAATTCCTCGACGTAAACAAAACCACTAATCTCACTGCAAACTGGAAGGTTCTAAAAACTTTTGTAAATTCAAAAGGAAACAAAAAATATGTAATTCAGGAAGCTGAGAAACCATATAGCAGCAAAACCGAAAATATTGGTTACAATCAGATATATGTTAGTTCATCGCCGGAAAAAACAATACAATCAGTTTTAATCGTAAAGCCCGAACATAGCGAACATAGTTACGTCAGTAGCAACTCACCTTACATTTCAACTAATGATGGCTTAAAATTCTTAGTCTTTGAACTACTTGGGCCAGGTGATAACCAAAGTTTTGTTTTAGTAGATGAAAACGGAAAAGATATAAGAATAGACTTATCGCAAATGGGTCTGGGAACGCAAATTCCCGGAATGTATGGCTTGAGCTTCGGGAAGTGGATTGACAATTCTACTAATTTCACTATTAAAGCTGTAAGCGGCAATGATCATTCTTACGAGGCTGTTTTTGATGCATCAACAGGAAAACAAGTAGGAGATACTAAAGAATTTTAAGCTTGACAAGAAGAAGAAAATAAATCATTATTATTATAGATAATACTGCCCTATGAATCCGAAAAATCTGTCTCATCTTGACCCAAAACTTAGAGAAGCATATGAAAGAGTGATGGGTACTTCTGCTCCTACCCCCCCCAGTCCCACACCAACTCCACCAATAACCCCATCCGGTCCCGCTCCAATGATAACAACACCGGTACAAACACAAGAAAATTCTCAAAGCCAAGTGGTAGTCAATAAGAAAAAGGGAAAATTATCGCCTATTCTTGTTGCGATTACAGTAATTTTATTTTTCGCAGTCTATACAATTATTTGGATTGTAGTATTTGGTCTTAAAATTCCTTTTCTTTCTTAACTCTAACTCTTTTAATTGTTTCATCAAGTTCTAAAAGTTCTGTCTTTTTCTCGTTCCTCTTCTTTAGCTCAATCTTCTTGCCAGTCTTATCGCTTATTACTAATCGATTCGGAATCCCAATAAGATCTGCGTCGGCGAATTTTCCGCCTGCTGAAACCTCTTCCCTATCATCATATAAAACTTCAATACCATTTTTTTCCAATTCCTTATAAATCTTATCCGCTTCCTTTTTGGCATCTCCCAAAACTATCAAATGAACATCATATGGAGCAACTGTATCCGGCCAGACAATCCCCCTTTCATCATGATAAACTTCGATAATTACCCCCATTACTCTTGAAATCCCAATGCCATAACATCCCATTTGAACATACTTTTCTTTACCGCTTTTATCTTTATAAGTAAGACTAAAGGGCTTAGAGAATTTATCTTTCAGGGGGAAAATATTACCAACCTCGGTAACTTTTACTCTTTTCAAAGGACCATGTCCTAAATCACACTGCTTGTTTTCCAATTTTTCCGGATTCTCAATTATTTCAACATTTTCTGAGAAATCTCCCCCCGGACAATAAATAATCTCATCTTCCCCGCTTTCACAAATTACCTGATATTCATGGGAAAAATCAGAAAATGTTCCGCCGGCTGCTTTGGTTTCAATTGCAGAAAGTCCTAATCTTTTGAAAGTATTTATATAAACTTTTTTCATTTTTTCATAATACTGCATCAAATCTTTTTCATCCAAATGAAAAGAATATAAATCTTTCATCAAGAACTCTCTACCTCGCAAAAGTCCTGCTTTGGCCCTTGCCTCATCTCTGAATTTATTTTGAATTTGGTAAACATAAATAGGTAAATCTCTATAGGAACTGATAAATTCTGAAACTAATGGCACCAAAACTTCTTCATGGGTCGGGCCCAAAGCATATTCTTTTTCAAACTTACTGGTCAATTTAAAAAGCGCATCAAAACTTTCCCACCGATGAGTCTTGTCCCAATTTTCTTTATTTTGGAGAGCTGAAAGCGACAATTCCTGCCCGCCGGCTTTATTCATTTCTTCTCTGACAATTTGAGCAATTTTTTCAAGAACCATAAGTCCAAGCGGAAGAAAATTATAGACTCCAGCAACTTCCTTTCGGATAAATCCGGCACGTATTAAAAGTTTGGCATTAATTGATATTTCATCTTTTGAGATTTCTTTTATGGTTTTACCAAAAAGCTTAGAATATAACATAACTTGTCCTGAGTTAATCGAAGGATAAAACGAGTATAGCATATTTAAAAAGTTTGTTATATAATTTAAAGCTGTATGCCGATTAACAAAGAGGTAAGCGCGCAATTTATCTTTCCTCAAAATGATGAAAGATTAATTGGAATACAAATTGAAAACAGAGAGTTAGGTTTGTCCGATTTGACAGAAATTGCGTTTTTTGCTTTGGATTTTGGCTATAAATTGATCATTACTGATAAAAGGGGAACTTTTTATATTTACTCTTCGGGCGCACTTAGAAATCACCTAAACAATCAAAATCACCACGACTGGAGAAGAAAAGTAATTGAGGAGATGAGGAACGGAAGCGTTATAACCCTAGCTGATCCCTTATGACAGCCACTGTCATAAAACCTACATTTTGATAAATTATCCAATAGCATATTTGTTTTTTTTGTTATATAATTTCAATTTACCATATATAATAAATGCCAAACCCAAAAGAATTACATCTTCAAATAGGTAAAACTAAAGACGGCAGAAAAGAGTTAACCATAGACCCTCTGGGATTTTCAGAGAAACCTTTACGTGCATTATTAATACATGAAATTAATTCAGATAAACCAAGAGATTTTTTGCTACAGCCAAGATTTGGTGAGCCTATAGGCTTTCTTATTCCTTCTGGACAAATTCAGCAAGTAAAATCACTATCAGCTGCTGATCAAAAAAAATTTATAAATACTACAGTTGCGGCAATAATCGATTGTGAATGGATAGCGATGCAAGAACCTAAAATAGATGAGAGATAATAATCCTGAATTTATATTTCTCAGACTATTAAATCTCCAATTTGCACTTCTTCTGAGGGTTCAAGAAGAATGGCCTTGTCGTTGCTGTTTACTGCCACAAGCATTCCCTGACTTTCAACTCCTTTAAATTTCCGGGGTTCTAGATTTATAATAAAAGGCAATTTTTTTCCGACTAAATCCTCAGGCTTATACCATTTCGCAATTCCTGAAACAACCTGCCTGCCGACAGGCAGGTTTGTCTTTGGATCTTTTTCTCCGAAATCAACCTCTAGTTTTAATAGATTATCTGCATTCTCCACTTTCTCAACAGATAAAATCTCCCCAATCTTTATATCCAGTTTCTTAAAATCTTCAAATGTAACATTCATAATTTTATGTTAGAATATCATAGTGGAAAATATTTATAAAGAGGCATTAAAAGTCCATAAAAAGTATAAAGGCAAAATAAAAATCACACCTGTCTCCCCTATCAAAAACAAGCATGATCTCTCACTGCTTTACACACCCGGCGTTGCCGAGGCAAGCAGACAGATAGTCAAAGATAAAAAATTATCATTCGATCTGACATGGAGAGGACGAGTTGTTGCAGTAATTTCTGATGGATCTGCAGTTCTTGGACTTGGAAATATTGGTCCTGAGGCCGCTTTACCGGTTATGGAAGGAAAAGCGCTGATTTTTAAACAATTCACAGATGTTGATGCTGTCCCTATAGTTATAAACACTCAAGATGTTTCCGAGATAATTCAGTTTGTCAAAAATATTGCACCCTCATTTGCAGGAATAAATTTAGAAGATATAGCCGCCCCTGCATGTTTTCAGATAGAAGAGGCTCTTCAGGATATCGGCATACCTGTGTTTCACGATGATCAGCATGGAACTGCAATTGTAGTTGCGGCGGCACTTAAAAATGCTGCAAAAGTTGTGGACAAGTCTTATAGCTCGCTCAATGTTGTTGTAGTTGGTGCTGGCGCAGCGGGTCTTGCCACAACCAGAATGCTTCTAGGGCTTAACTGCTCAGCCGATACTTGCGAGATTATTCCCGAACACTCGAGAGTAAAAGATGTAATTGTCGTTGACAGGAACGGTGCATTATTTTCAGGACGCGAAAATCAAAATATCTATAAACAGGCAGTTTCCGGAATTTCAAATAAGCAAAAAATGAGTGGGTCATTATCAGATGTCATAAAAGGGGCTGACGCTGTCATCGGTGTCTCAGGACCAAACCTTATTACCCGCGACATGATAAAAAGTATGGCAAAGGGCGCAATTGTTTTTGCTATGGCAAACCCCATTCCTGAAATTATGCCAAGTGAAGCCCTTAAGGCCGGTGCAGCAATTGTCGCAAGCGGAAGAAGCGATTTTCCAAATCAGATTAATAATGCACTTGTTTTTCCGGGTATTTTTTTAGGTGTGATAAAAGGAAGACTTGCAAAAATAACCCAGGAAATGAAAGACAAAACATCCAATATGCTTGCTTCTTTAGTAACTAATCCTTCTCCAACAAATATTATTCCTGATATGTTTTATCCAAAACTCGCAGAACATATTGCTCAAGCGATACTTCAGAATAATAATAAATAGTATGGACAACTCAAATATTTACCAAAAAGCAAAACAGGATTTATTAGAAATCGGTAAAAAATATAATCTTCCTCAGGATAAACTGGAAGAATTTCTAACACCTGATCGAATAGTTGAAGTCAAAATTCCTTTAAATCTGGGATCTGAAATTGTCGTCTTCAAAGGATACAAAATTCAGCATAATAATAAACTTGGACCCTATAAAGGCGGCTTAAGATTTCATCCCCTGGTTAATAAAGATGAGACAATGGCTCTTTCTTTGTGGATGAGCTTAAAGGCAGCAGTTGTAGGACTTCCATTTGGAGGTGGAAAAGGCGGAGTTGCTGTAGATCCCAAAGTTCTGACAGAAGAACAACTGGAAAAATTATCAAGAGAATATGTAAGAAAAGTTTTTGATATTTTGGGCCCTGAAAAAGACATCCCTGCTCCGGATTTAAATACAAATCCCAAAATAATAGACTGGATGGTAGATGAGTACATAAAATTAAGTCAAAAGTTAAAAGTCAAAATTCAAAAGTCTAAATTATATGCGGCATTTACGGGTAAAAAAACTCACGGCTTGTCCGGAAGAGTTGAGGCTACAGGATATGGAGGCGTTGTAATTCTGGAAGAACTTGTCAAAAAATTAAATTTGAATCCGAAAGAACAAGAAATTGCAGTTATGGGATTTGGAAATGTCGGGTATCATTTTGCCGATTTTGCCAGTAAAGTCGATTTTAAGATAGTTGCAGTCTCCGATTCAAGAGGAGGAATTGTTAAAAACAATAATGATAAATTTATTCCGCTTGATATTCCTCTTGTTGATCAGTGTAAACAGGAAAAAGGAAGTCTTGCAGGATGTTATTGCGCAGGGGGCGTTTGCGATACAAGGGGCGGACAGTTGATTACCAATGAGGAATTACTTGAACTTCCGGTTGATATTCTTATACCATCTGCTTTGGAAAATGTCATAAATGAAAACAATATGCAGAACATTAAGGCCAAAATCATAATTGAAATGGCCAATGGCCCTATTGCACCAAAGGCTTATCACTACTTAATCCAAAAAGGAGTAATTATAGTTCCTGATATTCTGGCAAATTCAGGGGGAATTATCGGTTCTTATCTTGAATGGGAACAAAATTTTAAAAACATGAAATTTACCAAAAATGAAGCGCTCAGTGAGATAAAAACCATAATGCAAAAAGCATTTGAAAATATCTGGAAGACATCAAAATCTCACAAAACAAATCTCGTCGAAGCCTCATATCTCCTTGCCCTTGAGAAACTAATTTCTAATGACTAATCTCTAATTGCTAATTGCTAATAGCTAGTGGCTAGTTGCTAGTTGCTAGTTGCTGCCTTATTATTTGGGGAGAATAGACTGACCGGAAATAAGCCGAATAATATCACTTAATGTAATAAAAGCGATAAGTGCTAAAAGAACTGCCATACCGATGGCATGAGCATAAGCTTCAAATTTTTGCGGAACTTTTCTGCCCGTCACACCCTCTACAAGGATGAAAAATAATCTTCCCCCATCAAGTGCGGGAATCGGCAGTATATTTAAAATTGCCAGATTTAAAGAAAGAAGTGATACAAGAGATAAAACAGCTTGGGGTCCATATTGAATAAATTGTCCTGTCAGTTGCGCAATACCCACAGGCCCAGCTACCCCTTTGGGAATTTGTGCATGAAGCAAAAGCTGAGAAACCACCATGCCAAGACCTACGACAATAGCCCATGATTGATTAAACGCTTCCAAAAGTCCGACAAATGGTGCCTGATAGAGAGGATATTTTTTAGTGATTATGTCTGATGATATAGAAATTCCCATTGGTCCTTCATTTAAAGGATAATTTTTTCTGGGAATCACAACGATATTTTTTGATTCCCCTGACTTTTCCTGAATTACAATTGACAGATTTTCTCCCAGATGACTTTTGGTAACTGTAACAAGTTGTTTTGGACTTGTTATTTTTATATTATTAATCGTCTTAATAATATCTCCACTTTTAAGTCCTGCTTTTTCTGCCGGAGAATTTTTGACAATTTGACCCACGATTACTTTGTCTCCCGGAGTCTGGACGCCGGCAATTCCGAAGAAGTAAGTGATAATAGCAGTTGCAAGAAGAAAATTCATCACAACCCCTGCCACAACTACTATTGCCCTTTGCCAGACCGGTCTTGCAAAAAAAGCTCTTTCTTTGTCTTTAGTAATTGGGATTTGGGATTTGGGATTTGGGATTTTTCCGCTACCTGCTTCATCTTCTCCATAAAGCTTTACAAACCCGCCGATGGGTAGTAAATTAATCGAATAAATTGTTTCCCCTTTTTTAATTCCAAAAACTCTGGGCGGTAAGCCAAAACCAAATTCTTCAACTTTAATCCCTAATTTTTTTGCCACAAAAAAATGCCCTGCTTCATGAATGAGGACTAAAACACTAAGAATTAATAAAAAAACTAAAACTGTTATTATCATAAGCCAAAAGGCAAAAACCAAAAACCAAAAATTGAAAGTTAAAGTAAAAAGTTAAAAGTTTTGAATTTTGAATTGCAATTTTGAGTTTTGCATTTTGAATTTTAAATTTGGAGGAGTTCTTCTTCCTTTTTCTTCCCCATCCCATCAATATCAAGTATCAACTCGTCCGTAAGTTTTTGGATTTCTTTTTCCAGACGCGAGATTTCATCCTCTGAAACTTCTTTTTGTTTTTTTATATCTGTCATCGCTTCATGTCTTATCTGACGTATCATTATTCTGCCGTTTTCAAGTTTCTGATGCATAAGATGAATCAATTCTTTTCGTCTTTCTTCAGAAAGTTGCGGAATAGAAATTCTTATTACCTGCCCATCATTAGAAGGATTAAGGCCAACATTTGCCTCAATGATTCCTTTTTGAATCTCTCCGATTATCGAAGCATCAAACGGTGTAATCACTAAAGTTTGTGAATCAGAAGTCGTAATTGTCGCAAGCTCCATTAATTTTAGTTTTTGAGTTCCGCCATAAACAGACAGAAATATATTTTCAATAAGAGAGGGGGTTGCGCGACCGGTTCTGACAGTTGCAAGATCTGATCTTAAAACATCCAGGACTTTTGCCATTTTTTGCTTCACTATGTCCAAATTCATACGAATTATTACTCCGAATCTTTACAAATATATTTTGAATTCAAAATTCTGTTAAATATCAGCTTATCAGTTCTAAAATTTGCCAATATTCCCAATTCTAAATTATTTGCCGTAAGATATGCCAGAATCTGCTTAAAATCTTTAGGCTTTAATTTATCAACCGTCTTAATTTCCAATACTACCTTATCTTCAACTAAAAAATCAAGAAAATATTTTCCTATCTTTTTATCATTATACTTTAAATCTACCGCTAATTCTTTCTTAAAACTTAACTTTTCCTGCTTTAGCCCTTCTTCAATCGCTCTTTGATAATACTTTTCCTGATACCTGTTGCCTAACTGGTTGTGAACGGAAAATAAAATGCCCATTATCTTATAGGAGAGTTCTTTTTGAACAATTTTGGGCATACTTTCTTCTATTCGGGTATATTTGGATTAATCATTCGGATCCAATTCGTATCTGGTGAATCTTTTCACCAGAATATTCTCGCCAAGTTTTCCTATGGTTTGTTTTATCAGTTCTTGAATTGTTAAAGAAGTATCACGAATATATTCCTGCTTGAGAAGTGTGTTCACATCTTTAGGTGACATTGCCGCAACCTGCATGGCGATTTCATGCGCAAGATTTTTAAACTCATCTGTTCTTGCCACAAAATCTGTCTCACAAAGTATCTCAACCATTGCTCCAACTTTTCCATTTTGATGAATATATGCTTCAACTAATCCTTGCGAAGTTTCACGATCTGATTTTTTTTCTGCTTTTTCTGCGCTTCTTTTTTTAATAAAGACAAGTGCTTTTTTGTAATCATTATCGGATTCCTCCAAGGCCAATCTGCAATCTGCAATTGAGGCCGCAGTTTCATCACGAAGTTTTTTGAGAAGTTTTATATCTGCTGATGCCATTTTTATTTATCCTCGGTCTTTTTTTTTGAAACAGTTTTACTTTTCTTTACGGTGGTTTTCTTACTAGTAATTTTTACCTTTGTCTTTTCTTTCTTAGTTTCCGTCTTTTTAGTCTTTTTAACATCTTCTTTTTTTACTTCAGCTGTCTCTTTTTTCTCGTTTACCTTTTTCTCTTGTTTTTTTACAATATTTTTTCCTTCAATCCATGCATCTATTATGTAATGAGTAATCAGTTTTATCGAACCGGTCGCATCATCATTTGCAGGAATCGGATAATCAACAACTTCAGGATTTGCATTGGTATCCACTATTGCAACCGTTTTCACATCTTCCTTCAGTGCTTCTCTTATTACAAGATCTTCCAAATGTGAATCTATAATATAAAGTACATCCGGCTTTTGTTTCATGTTGCAAATTCCACCGTACAATACTTCAAGTTTTTGTTTTTCCTTAATCCAAAGTCCTATTTCTTTCTTGGTATATTTGGCTTTTTCTTCTTCATCTTCAAGACGCTTTGATAAATCCTTGAGTTTTTCAAAGTTCTTTGAGATTTCAGAAAAATTGGTAAGAATTCCGCCGATCCAGCGATTTGTTACTGAAAAAAGTCCCGCCTGTTCTTCCCCGATTTGTTGAATTGCTCTTTTTATCTCTTCCTCCACAATACCACGGGCTTGTCTTTTAGTACCTACAACTACCAATACTTTATTTTTCGCTGCCTGATCACGGATGAAATCTCCTGCCTCTTCAAGACCAGATTTGGTCTTCACCAAATCTATAATATGGATACCATCACGGGCTTCAAATACATAATCCCGGGCTTTGGGGTTTCCTCTGGTGACTTGATGACCGAAATGACATCCGGCTTCAAGAAGTTCTTCAAGTGTAATTTCTTTCATATGCTCTTACTTGACTCGCCGTAGTTGTAAACGCAGGCGACTCTCCTCCACTCGTTTTGGTTTTACAACCAGAACATTTATTTCGAGTGTGTGTATTGCCTGTAATAATAACAAAAATTGAATAGAAAAACAATAATCAAAATTTCTTGACTTTTGATAGAAATTATCCCTACAATTAATGTAACTTCAGATGAAAAAAATAAAAAAGAAATTTCGTATTCGTAAAAACTCAAGAGGCGGAATCGAGACAATTGTTCTTGCCATTATAGTTATTGGCAGTATCTTTATGATTGGCGGTTTTAATTTTGCCAAAAAAAATAGAACTTCATCTGCTCCCGGATCTTCTTCATCCGGTTATCTTTGCTGTGATTCGGGAGATGGAGACTTATGCAAAGTAAGTGATACTGTAAGATTTACGTGGAAAGGAGCTGAATATGCTCTGCTTAAAAGCGATATTGCGCTATCGGAAGGATCCGGTCATCTTGCTTCGGCTCCTGCCCCAAATGATCAAACACCAACCGGAGAAAAAATATTTCTAAATACAACGTCTGAAACATATCCTGATGGATATCCTGGTCATGAAACTACTTGCCCTGCGGGAAACGATTTTGTTTTTGGTCCATCTGGATGTGTTGGAATTCCCAATGATGAAATAATCTATGTATGTAAAAGCGGCTGTTCAGACTCTTCGGGAACGGGAAAATTTGATGCTTATTTTAGAACAGCAGACGGAGCAATTCCGGATGTAATCAAAAACTGTACCAAACCGTCATCAGGAAGCGGAGGAGGAGACGGAGGACAAGAAATTATAATTTCTCCCGGAGATTCAAAGAAAAATTTACAGTTTAGAACTTTCAAAATTGTTGAAAAACCGCCCGCAGCTGCTGCCAGTTGGCTCTCTCCTTATTGTAAACCCGCCATCTATCTTTATCCTGAAAAAGAAACAGATGTGCACGTTGGTATTGC
>Ga0066639_10003322_pt1 | contig 13965 bp, 7 predicted proteins | sample CryGeyCG2114_010_2_FD_59504 | JGI IMG/M metagenome (GOLD analysis project Ga0066639, IMG submission 59504) | Groundwater microbial communities from aquifer - Crystal Geyser CG10_big_fil_rev_8/21/14_0.10 | ecosystem: Environmental > Aquatic > Deep subsurface > Groundwater | place: USA: Utah...
GTTAATTTTGCCCCAGTACTAATAACTGTATTATTTTTTTATTTTTTGCTTAAGCAAACAAAGGGAGCGACGGGAGACATTTTTAGCTTTGGAAAATCTAGGGCGAAAATGTTTAGAAGAGATCCAAAAGAGTCTAATAACGTTAGTTTTAAAGACATTGCCGGAAGCGAAGAAGTAAAAAGCGAATTAACAGAAATTTTAGACTTTCTAAAAAATCCACAAAAATACAGAAAACTTGGAGCAAGAATCCCAAAAGGTGTTTTATTAGTTGGTCCCGCGGGGGTTGGTAAAACTTTAATGGCAAGAGCATTGGCTGGAGAAGCAGAAGTTCCTTTTTACTCTGTGGCTGGAAGCGAGTTTATGGAAATGCTCGTGGGAGTTGGTTCGAGTCGCGTCCGAGATCTCTTTAGCATGGCTAAAGCCACCCAACCAAGCGTTATATTTATAGACGAAGTAGACGCTATTGGAAGACAACGCGGTATGGGAATAGGTGGAGGACACGACGAAAGAGAGCAAACATTAAACCAAATATTAGTGGAGATGGACGGATTTGATCCAAGAACAACCATAGTAGTTTTAGCGGCAACAAACAGACCCGATATGCTGGATCCCGCTCTGGTTAGACCAGGAAGATTCGATAGAAAAATATATCTAAACCTTCCCGATTTAGAGGAAAGAGAACAAATTTTTAAAATTCATACTAAAGAAAAACCTATAGCCAAAGACGTAGATCCAAAAAATGTAGCGAAAATGACAGTTGGATTTAGCGGAGCGGATATAGAAAATATGCTAAACGAGGCGGCGATTTTAGCGGCGCGTAAAGATAAAAAGGAGATAGAAAAAACAGATATAAGAGAAGCTTCGACAAAAGTAAAACTTGGACCAGAAAGAAAAAAATTGCAAGATGAAGAAGAAAAGAAAATAACAGCTTATCACGAAGCCGGACATGCTATAGTCGCGGCTAAACTTCCCAATATGGATCCTGTCGAACGAATCTCTATTGTGTCTAGAGCAATGACGCTAGGACATACAGAAATACTAGCGTCTAGGGAAAAATACAACGAAACAAAAACTAGATTATTGGAATTTATTACAATGACCCTGGGGGGAAGAGCGGCAGAAGAAATTGTGTTTAACGAAAAAACTATTGGGGCGGCAAACGACATAGAGCGAGCAACAGAAATTGCAAAAAGAATGGTATGCGAATTTGGAATGAGTAGTCTTGGACCAATCCATTATGTATCTAGCGAGGACTCTATATGGCTCGCGAGACAAATTGGAAAGCCAACGGGATATAGCGAAAATATGGCTTATAAAATAGATTTGGAGGTAATTAAAATAATAAACGATTCTTACAAAAAAGCTAGAGATATTTTAATAAAAAATAGAAAAAATCTGGATAAAGTGGTAGACGAGTTAATAAAAAAAGAAACGCTAGAGAGAGAAGAGTTCGAAAAAATAATTACCCCTTGACTGACCACAACCAATTGTGTTTTTATATATTACATTGCGCTATATGTGGAATCCGTCCATAATTTCTAATTACTAATTTCTAATTACTAAATTGTTTTGTCCTTACTGCGCTTCGAATGATACCAAAGTTGTAGATAAACGCGACCTAGAAGATACAAACGCCAGTCGAAGAAGAAGGGAGTGCTTAAAATGCAACAAGAGGTTTACTACTTATGAGCGAATAGAAAATGTCGATCTAAGAGTGGTAAAAAAAGACGGTTCGCAAGAAAAATATGATCGGGAAAAATTTAAAAGGGGGATATCTTTGGCCGCGCAAAAGCTAACGCCGGAAGAGGTAGAAGAAATGGTAGATGCTATAGAAATGAGATTATTAAATAGAAAATCTACAGAAGTCTCCACTGGAGATATAGGTCGCATGGTTTTAACAAGGCTTAAACACAAAGATCCTATTGGGTACATGCGATTTGCAAGTGTATTTATAGGTTTTAAAGACTTAGACGAGTTTAAAAGGGAGTTGGATAAAATAAGGTCAAAATAATAAGATTTTAAGATTGATTTTAGAAATATAAATTATCAAAAAAGATGGAAAAAGGTATAAAGTTAAAAGATAACGTTTTGAAGATAAGTGGTAACTATAGACCGTCTATAAATGAAGACTTGGTTGCCAAAAGATATCTCCAAAATAACGAGAAGACTTGGGGAGATGTGATTAAAAGGGTCTCTAACCATGCCTCGGGAAATGATATTAAACTAAGAAAGAGATTTTATAAAACGATATTAAGAGGAGAATTTTTTCCTTCCCGCATGACTTATATGGGTACAAAGTATCCTTTTGCCTCTAGTTGCTTTGTTTTTCCTATTGAAGACAGTTTAATAAGTATAATGCAGACATTAAGCGAGGCTTGCCAAGTACAAAAATATGGCGGGGGGACGGGATACAACTTTAGCAACTTAAGACCAAAAGGAGATTTAATAAGCACTAGCGGAGGGGAGGCAAGCGGCCCAATATCGTTTATGGGCCTATATCATAGAGCTATGGAGGTTGTTCATAGAGCAGGCAAAAAACATGCCGCGCAGATTGGCATACTCAACTGCGACCATCCTAACATTTATGAATTTATTCAATGCAAAGACCAAGAGGGCGCGTTTTGGACATTTAACATTTCGGTCGCGGTGACGGATAAGTTCATGAAAGCGGTTAAAAACGACAAAGATTGGAATCTTAAGTTCAATGGAAAGGTATATAAAACAATCAAGGCCAAAAATCTTTGGGATTACATAGTAAAACACGCGCATCATAATGGAGATCCTGGAATTATTTTTATAGATACTGTTAATAGAAATAACAAGTATCCCGAAAAAATAGAAGCATGCAATCCATGTGGTGAACAAATGCTGCCACCACACGTATCGTGTAATCTTGGATCTGTAGATTTGTCAAGATTTGTCGAAAACGGGAAATTTTTACAAAAAGAATTGTCGGATACTGTAAGAACAGCCATTAGATTTCTAGACAATTCCGTGCATAATGCCTTTTGGCCAGTCGAAAAGATACAACAGAAAACCCAAAAATATAGAAACATTGGGTTAGGTGTAATGGGCTGGGCAGACATGCTAATTCTACTGGGAATACCCTACGATTCTAAAAAGGCAGTTAGAACCGCGGAAAAAGTTATGAAGTTAATTAATGACACTGCGGACGATGAGTCAAAAAAAATAGGCAATGGCAAAAGGGTCAATACAACAGTAACATCCATTGCCCCCACTGGATCCATTAGTTTGCTTGCGGGATGCTCCTCGGGTATAGAGCCTTTATTTGGGATAGTATCTATGAAAAATACATACGTAGGGTCATATAACAATGTTCATTGGGCATTTAGATCAATCGCCAAAGAAAAGGGGTTTTACAGCGAAGAATTGATGCAAAAAATAGCTAGAGAGGGTACAATACAAAACTTCGACGAAGTACCCGAATATATAAAAAAACTTTTTAAAACAACAATGGAAATAGAATGGAAATGGCACGTAAGACACCAAGCTATGTTTCAAAAATACACCGACAACGCAGTTTCCAAGACTATTAATATGCCAAACGACGCGACTGTAGAGGATGTTAAAAAAGCCTACCTAATGGCATACGAGACTGGGTGCAAAAGTATAACCGTATACAGAGATGGAAGTCGTGAGGTACAAGTTATGGATACAAAAAAGAAGAAAAGAGAGATGTGTCCAAATTGCAACGCGATACTGTTTATGAGAGATGGAATTAAATCTTGTGTCACTTGTGGTTACACCCCAAAAAACGATGATCCAACAGATCTAATAAAAACAAGGAACGATTACGCAAATAGTTTAGAGGGCGTTCCTAAAAAGCCCAGACCAGACGTTGTTCATGGAAGAACCTATCGAATTGCCACCCCTTTTGGCAAAGCATACATAACTGTTAACAGAAACGGAGAAGTCGGGGAACGGCCTTTCGAAGTTTTTATAACAATAGGAAAAGCTGGAACAGATGTCGCGGCCGAAGCGGAAGCGCTGGGTAGATTAATAAGCGGATGGCTTAGAAGCTCTAACAACCCTTATGGCGTACTCGAAGAAATAGTGGAAGAGTTAAGTGAAATAGGAGGGTCCATAAGCACAGGATTTGGAAAAAATAAAATACGAAGCCTACCAGACGCTGTATCAAAAGTACTAAACAAAGAATTATCAACATACGGTTCGGAAGTAAAAATCGAAGAGCCCTTGATCGATGACACGCAAAAACTAATTGAAAGCGGAACTGAAACCGAAGTTAAGGTTACGGTAGTAAAAAACGCCTCTGTCTGCGCCGAATGTGGAAATATGACAATGGTTTATGCGGAAGGGTGTGAAAAGTGCCTAAGTTGCGGCTATAGCAAATGCTAAGGTTGCTCAATCACGGCCTTTAAATTTTAAAAAGATAAGTTTTATAAATTCTATAATTATTATAATCACTATAGAAGTTATTGCGACATAGAGCCATTGAGTAATTCCCAATGGCTTTGTATGCAATAAACGTTGCAGGAAAGGCAGATAAATTGCGGATATCTGGGCAACAAGACCAAGCGCGACAGCTGTATTTAAATATTTATTATCAAATACCTTCACCGCCCAAATAGGCTTTGTTAGACTTTTACAAGAATATACATATAAAAGAGAAGATACTCCCATAAGAGTAAATACCGTACTTCTGGCAAGACCTAGGTCTCCGGTTCCACTCGTTATTAACTTAAACATTAAAATAGAAAATATCCCAACCACAACAGAGATAGCGGCAATTAGAGTTTTGATCTTAAAATCTATTAAACCCTGTGTTGGTTTTATAGGCTTTTGTTTCATTACATTGGCATCGCCTTTCTCGATTGTTAAAGCAAGAGATGGAAAACCATCGTCAATCAAATTTACCCATAAAATTTGAGTAGCTAGTATTGGAAGAGGCAAACCTAAAAAAATTGCCCCGGCTATAAGCACAACTTCCGCAAAAGAATCGGAAAGCAGATAAAGTATTACCGTCTTTAATCTAAAATAAATTTTCCTTCCTTCTTCTATAGCTAATACTATAGTTTTAAAATTAGAATCTAATAAAATCATGTCGGCAGTTTCTTTTGCTACCTCTGTGGCGCTACCAACAACTATTCCTATATCGGCCTTTTTTAAAGCGGGAGCGTCGTTTACACCATCGCCTGTCATTGCAACAACATGACCTTTATCTTGCAATGCTTCTACGATTCGTAATTTATCAAAAGAAGTGACTCTGGAAAAAAGCCTAATGTTTTCTAACTTTAATTTAAAATCCTCGTCGCTTAAACTTTTCATATCTTGACCATCCATCTCGCGTTCCGATTTAAACTTTAAACCAATCTTTTGCATTACTCTAAGGGCGGTAGCTTTATAATCGCCTGTTATTACAATAGTTTGTATTCCTGCTAACTTTGCTTTTTTTAAGGCGTAGCCAACATCTTTTCTAATAGGATCGTCCAATGCTAAAAGACCTAGTAATTTTTGGTTACCGACAACCTTTGTGTCAAGCAGCAACTTTAGCGAACCGCGCGCGCCAAAAACAATATCTTTTTTGGATAGAGCAAGAACTCTTTTTCCATCTTTTGCCCACCTCTCTACTATTTCCATATATTTTTTTTCTGTGGCCGCGCTCATTTTACACATTGTAAAAATTATTTCCGGGGCGCCTTTGGCGAATATTACATATTTGCTGTTTTTCTTTTCTCTGCCGTACACCTGCCTAGATTTGTGCAGTGTTGCCATGTATTTTATGTTCGAAGAAAAAGAGATAGAGGCCAATCTCTTAATGTAACTTCTAACTTTATCCGGACTAAAGTAGGAAATGGATTTTGCTTTGTTCCACAAAGCGTGATCTGTAGGATTAATAAAATCGTTACATAAAGATATATTTTTTAATGCCATATCTTCATTTAATAAAAGCCAACCAGTCACCACCATTTCCCCCCGAGTTAAGGTCCCCGTTTTATCGGCGCATATAAAATTAACGGAACCCAACGTTTCGGCGCTAACCATTTTTCTAACCAAAGCTTTAACTTTGTACATCTTATGCATACCTAACGCCAAAATTACGGTTAGGGCTATTAAAAGTCCTTCCGGTATGGCAGAGACCGCGACGGCAACGCTGGTGGCAAACATCTCCAGAAAATCTTTGCCAGAAGCTAAACCTATAAAGAATAAGGTGGCGCTTACTACAAAAACTACCAGAGTCAGCTTTTTAGATATTTCCGCTAGTTTTTTCTGCAAGGGGGTTTTTAAGTCTACAATCTTAGAAAGGGAGCTGGATATTTTTCCTATTTCTGTATCTAAACCAGTTCTAACAACTACGGCTTTTAAATATCCAGAAACAACTTGGGTCCCCCAAAAAACCATATTACTTTGATCCCCTAAAGGCAGACTCTTTTTAAGAGTAAAAAAATATTTGGAAACTGGCAAAGATTCTCCGGTTAAAGACGCTTCGTTTACTTTTAAAGACCTTCCTTGGGAAATTATTCGAGCATCCGCGGGAACACTCCTTCCAGATTTTAGATATATTATATCTCCAACCACAATATTTCTTGCTTCTATTTTAATCTTTCTTCCATCTCTTAAAACAATAGCGTGAGGAACGACCAACTTTTTTAGGCTTTCCAAATCTTTTTGGGCTTTAAACTCCTGAACGAAACCAACCGAAGTATTTATTATAACGGCTAAAAATATAACTATAGAATCTACAGTATCTCCCAGAAAAAAAGTTATAAGACCCGCAAAAATAAGGACAAAAACAAGAGGGCTTTTAATTTGAGAGGTTAGTATATTTAATAAAGTATTTGTTTTTCTTGAAGCGAGTTCGTTTGGCCCATTTCGAGAAAACCTTAAATGAACCTCATTTGAAGTTAGACCTTTTTTAGAGGTTTTAAGATCTTTAAATATTTGGTTTATAGATTTTCGATAAAAATCCATGGGGGGTGGGTATTTTAGGTTCATATCTTTATTTGCATTTTGTATAGCTTTTCTATTTCCCCAACGCTTGTCGCCTCTTGCGGCGATTTATCACTTCGATACTTAATTAGCCTTGGAAATCTTAAAGCGTATCCGGCTGTATGCAAAGGGGATTTAGTTATGTTGTCGGCTTTTATCTCAACAACAATTTTTGGTTTAATCCACACGTCGCAATACAACTCTTTAGGAACTTTAATGTCGGTAGAAAGATTTAAAACTTTAATAGAATCGCATCTTTTTTTTAGATCCTGCCATTGCTCGTCAGTTAAACCGGTGCCTACCTTAGAAATAGTCTTATAAGAATTATCTTTATTATCATAAAGAGCGATTAAAAATGCGCCTATACCAAACTTGGACCTTTGACCAGCGCCATTGTAGTACCCTATCACTATGGCGTCTATATTATCCGAAAGACCCCCCTCCCCTATTTCTTTAAATTTAACCCAAGCAAAACCTCGGGACCCAACCGGATAAAAAGAGTTTAAGTTTTTAACCACAAGCCCCTCTAAACCTAATCCTATAGCGTAATTAAATTCTGCGTTTAGAGTTTTTGAATCTCGTATTATTTTATGACTGGCAAGCTTGATATTTAAAGATTCTTTAACAATAGCGCGCAGCATCTGCCAGCGAACACTTAAAGGCTCATTAATAAGAGATTTACCATTTAGATATAAAACATCGAATACTCTTAAGGTAAGGGGAATGTCTTTTACCGCTTGAGCTATGTTGTGCTTTCTTTTACGCTTTATTGTTTCCTGAAAGGGAATAAAAAATCCCTTTTCGTCTATTCCTATAGCCTCCGCGTCTAAAATTGCTGTTTTTGCGTCTATTCCATTTAATACAGCTTTAATTAGGTCTGGAAACATATACGTAGACTCTTCCATGTTGCGAGTAAAGGTTTTTATCGCAACGCTGCGTGGATTTAGCCCCCTATTAAGGTGGATTTGGATCCTTGTACCATCGTATTTGTATTCTGCCGCCACACCATTGCTGCCTTTTGGGTCTAGTTTTTCCATTATCTCTTTTGCCGTAGCAATTCTAGCGCACCTCGCGGAAAAAATAGGCGCGCCAAACTCTATATTAATATTGTCTATACCTTTAATACCTTTTTCCTTTACAACTTTCGCGAGTAAACCAACATCGGGATAAATTCTATAATGTTTCTCGATTTGACCCTTAAAGGACTTGTTACCCGCAACAAACCACGATATCGCCTCCATAACAGTAATATCGGAAAATCCAAGACGCATTGTGCCGAGAATTATCCGAACAACGTATCTGCGAGATAAAAAATCCAAATTTTTTAGTAGCGATGATATATTGCGTATTTTTCGATCTTGGGATCCCGCCCCGCCATCTTCGGCTATATCCCTTAGCTTCTCATAAACATCCGCTATAGAAATTAGAGATTTGCCCGCCTTTGGCCAAACCTTAACAGGACCGGGGACATTAGAAATTCGAAATTTTTCCGCCGCCAAACCTAAATCTCCTGTCGCGGCAAATTCTTTTAACACTTCGCCAACGTCCTTATCGAAAGCTAACGATATAGCCCGTATAACAATTTTGTTGGCGACATTAAATTGAATAGATCTAAAAGGCGGCGCTAAAGATCCAAGAGATAAATATATAGCAAGATCTATCTCAAAAGCGGGTGTATTTTTTATTAAATCGGCTAAAATCTCCGTCATTTCTAAACGTTTAGGAGTAGATTCTATGCGATAAAAGTATTTAGAAAGGGTAGAAAAGGTCATTAACTATATTTTACCTTAAATAGAGCGCTTTCTGTAGACGTAAACTAAACAAACATAAACGGAGATAATTACCGCATAATTATTGCAAAATTACCGCAAGAGTGATAAAAATAAATTTAATGGAGTATAACCCTAAGTTTTCTATTACTTCCAAAATTTTAAAATCTATTGGTCAAATAGAAGCTTCTAAAGCCATTATAGAAACCTCTCCCCTGCTCCCTTTATATGAAAGGCAATTTATTAAAGACGCTTTAATTAGAAGCGCGTATTTTGGAACGGCAATAGAAGGAAATAAATTGGGACTGGGAAATGTTAAAAAAATTATCGATGGTAAAGGCGCGGAGGTTATTGGAAAAGAAAGAGATATTAAAGAGGTTATTAATTATAGAAAGGTTATAGATTATATAGAAAATTTTAAGCATAAAACTGTTAAAGAAGACACAATAAAAGCAATAAACCGTATCACTACAAAAGGTCTTTCTGCCGAATCTGCCGGCGGAAAATACAGAAAGGAGCAAAATTATTTTTTAAACTTTATAACTCAAGAAAAAATATTTACACCGCCAAAAGCATTAGAAGTACCAAAAATAATGAGAGGGTTTATAACATATATAAACTCAACCGAAGCGCAAAAACTGCACCCTGTTTTAAAATCTGGGATTATTCATGACGGCGTTGTTAGTATTCACGCTTTTGTTGATGGAAACGGAAGAACCGCCAGAGCGTGCTCTACTTTATCTTTATATTTAGACGGGTACGATATTCGCAAATTTTTTTCTTTAGAAGAGTATTACGACAGAGACGTTTTAGAATATTACAAGGCCATACAAGAAGGCCATGCAGATTTAACAAGGTGGTTAGAGTATTTTGCGGAAGGTCTGGCGGTAGAACTTGCAAGAATTAGAGAGAAGGTCTTAAAAATGTCCAGGGATGCCAAGATTAAAGGGAGCGTTGGACAAATTTACCTTTCGGAAAGGCAAGAAAAGGCGGTAGAGTGGTTAAACTCGTATGGAAATTTAAAAAATAAAGATTTTGAAATTCTATTCCCAAATATATCGGAAGATACCGTGTTAAGGGATTTAAAATATTTAATAGAAAAAAAGGTTGTGATAAAAAGAGGAAAGACAAAAAACGCCAGGTACGAGTTGCGATAAGGGAGGTTTTTTTATGATTAAAAAAACGGAGCGTAATAAGAAAAAAGGAAACAGAAAAAAGAAAAGGTACTGGAAAAATAAAGGCTTTTGGATAGAGGTTTTAAAAGAAGTACCCAGAGTTTATGCTAAAGGATTAAAACTTATTTTTAGACGAAAGATAAAAATTATAATATTTATAATAGTTATAAATTTTATATTAATAGGGACGTTAGAATATAAATTCTTAAAATCCCTTCCTAATCCGGAACTTTTAAGAACCAACCCGCCAAGTTTAACAACAAAAATCTACGACAGAAATGGAGTTTTATTATATAAAATTTTTAAAGACGAGAATAGAACATATATTTCTTTAGCCGCCATACCAGATTATGTAAAAAAATCTATTTTAGCGATAGAAGACGATAGATTTTATAAACACATTGGAATATCTATAAAAGGAATTGTAAGAGCCGTTAAGCAAAACTATGTAAAAAATAATACCGAGGGGATAATTTCCGGAGGATCGACCATTACCCAGCAATTAATAAAAAATAAATTGTTAGGCCCGGAGCGGACTTGGGAAAGAAAAATTAAAGAGGCTGTATTGGCTTTATGGGCAGAGCGGAAATTTTCTAAAGACGAAATACTCGAAATGTATTTAAACGAGGTTGGTTTTGGGGGAACAGCCTACGGAGTAGAAGAAGCATCGAGATTTTATTTTGGAAAATCCGCCAGCGAGCTAAATTTAGCGGAAGCATCTTTAATCGCGGGACTGCCTTCCGCCCCTACAAGCTACTCGCCTTTTTATAATATCGAAAAAGCTAAATTTAGACAACAGTTGGTTTTAGATAGAATGCTAAAACTAAAATATATTTCCAGAAACGAGTACGAAACGGCGCTAAACACCCCCGTTAACTTAACCCAAATAAAGACAGAGCTGTTAGCTCCACATTTTGTAATGTATGTTAGAGAAATCTTAGAAATTAAATACGGAAAAGAATTGGTTGAACGGGGGGGCTTAGATGTATATACAACTTTAGATTTAAACATACAGAATATGGCAGAGTTGGAAGTAACAAAAGAACTGGAAAAGCTTAAATTGTTAAACGTTTCTAATTCTGGAGTCTTGGTTACTAATCCCGCAACAGGAGCTATTTTAGCCATGGTGGGGTCTAAAAACTATTTTGCGCAAGAAGGAGACGGTTATTACAATATAACCACAGCTCTTAGACAACCTGGATCGTCTATTAAACCAATTATGTACGCTTTGGCCCTAAACAAAGGTTTTACCGCCGCAAGCATAATAGAAGATAAACCGGTATCTTACCCCCAAACAGATGGGAAATTTTATAAACCCGTTAACTACGACGGCAAGTATCATGGGATTGTTACTATAAGACAGGCTCTTGCCAATTCGTACAATATACCAGCGGTAAAAGTTTTAGAAAAAATTGGCGTGGTCGACTTTATAGATTGGGGTACAAAAATGGGAATGACAACCTGGGAAGACAAAAGTCGATACGGCCTGTCTATTACCTTAGGCGGAGGCGAAATAAAAATGGTGGATATGGCTCAAGCTTATGGCGTGTTGGCAAACGAGGGGGCGAAAGTCCCAATTACGCCAATATTCAAAATTGAACGGCCTGTCTGCGGAACAAACGGGTCCTTTGAAGTTTGCGATTTGGAGCTTATAAACGAAAGCAATAAAGCCCTCGATGTAGAAAAGGTTCTAGATAGAGGAACCGCTTTTATTATTAACGATATTTTAGCGGATAATTGGGCCAGGGTTTCTTCTTTTGGTTCCAGATCTAACTTATATATTCCAGGGCATAGGGTTAGTGTTAAAACAGGAACAACAAACGATATAAGAGATAACTGGACAATTGGCTATAACAAAGAATTTTTAGTTGCCGTGTGGGTAGGAAATAACGATAACACACCAATGGCTAGAGTGGCTTCGGGAATTACGGGAGCTTCTCCGATATGGAATCATGTTATGACTAAACTGCTAACAGGATATATTGACCCCCCTTTGGTTGTTCCGGAATCTGTTGTTAAAACAAATATATGCAATCTAACCGGAACATTAACCTGCGAAGGGTGCCCGACTGTCGCGGAATACTTTGTAAAAGGCACAGAGCCCACAAAGTACTGCTCCAGCGAATGGGTTAAAAATTATTTAGAAGAAAAATGGAAAAAAGAACAGGAGAAAAAATAAGGCGAGGACGAAAACTAGTGATAGAATGTGCTTATGAATAACGATATAGAAACAATTAAAGATAAAATAGACATAGTTTCTTTGGTTCAATCTTATACGCCTCTTATTAAAGCCGGAAAAAACTTTAAAGCCAACTGCCCCTTTCACAACGAAAAAACCCCCTCTTTCATGGTTAGCCCGGAAATTGGAATATACAAATGCTTTGGCTGTCAAAAAGCAGGAGATATATTTTCTTTTGTTCAAGAAATAGAACATGTGGGGTTTAGAGATGCTTTAGAAATACTTGCCGAAAGGGCGGGGGTTAAACTTACAAAACAAGGAGAATTCGACAAAGATAAATCTAAAGCGCAAAAAATTCTAGAGCTAAATATTTTAGCGGAAAAGTTTTATCACTATATTCTTACAAATCACGATATTGGAAAAAAAGCTCGCGAATACCTTAAAAAGAGAGGGATAAAAGAAAAAACTATAGAACATTTTAAAATTGGATACGCCCCAAAATCTTGGGACTCTCTTTTAAACTTTTTGGTTTCAAAAAAACTTGACATAATTAATATGGCATCTGCCGGGCTTATAGTCCCAAGAAAATCCGGCGGGGGGTACTTTGATATGTTTAGAGGAAGAATAATATTTCCACTAAAAGATATTAGGGGAAGAACCATAGGCTTTGCCGGAAGAACAATTTTTATGGAAGACCCAAAATACATAAACACCCAAGAAACAGCTGTTTTTAAAAAAGACAAGTTTTTATTTGGTTTAAATTTATCTAAATCATCTATAAAAGAAAAAAACTTGGCAATAATAGTAGAGGGGGAGTTGGACATGATATCTCCCTTTCAAGCTGGCGTTACAAATATTGTTGCGTCTAAAGGGACAAGTGTTACCGAAAATCAATTAAAAATACTAAAGAGGGTAACAAACACATTAATTTTCTTTTTTGACCAAGATATCGCGGGAAAAGCCGCTCAAGAAAGAGGTATTAAACTTGCCGAGTCTTTGGATTTTAATATTAAATGCGCTCTGCTTCCAAAAAAATATAAAGATCCGGACGAACTGGCGCAAAAAGATAAAAAAGAACTAATAAACTCAATTAAAAACTCTCTTAATTTGTACGACTACTATTTTTATATCGCTAAGGAAAAATTTAACACCAAAGACCCTATTCAAAAAAAACAAGCCGGGGAGTATATTCTTGCAAAAATACGTGAGATTAAAAACGTTATCGAGAAAGACCACTACATTAAAAAAGCATCGGAATTTTTAGAAGTCTCTCAAGAAACAATATTAAACTACCTAAAAGAATTGGATCTTAAATTTAATCTAAAGGGGGCGGGGTATTTTTATGGGCAAAGTAGAGTGGAACATTTAGGGTTAAAATATACAAACCTTAATAAAATGGGTATAGAAGAATACATTTTGTCTATAATATTAAAAGCCCCTCTAGACATATCTCAAAAAACCCTATTTAAATTAGGTGTAAAAGACTTTGTAAACAACGACACAAAAACGCTTTTTGTGGGGCTTAAAGATTACTTGGCGGGAAGAAAGAAAAAATTTGACATAAAATTTTTTTACAATAGAGTCGAAGAAGATATTAGAAAAATTGTAGAAAGTCTTTATCTTTGGGACATAAATGATATTATCACTAACACAGATAAACTAGAAAAAGAATTAAACAAAACTTTAAGAATAATTAAAGAATTGTCGATAAAAAGAGAGCTTTTTGGAATAAGCGTTAAAATTAAAGAGGCGGAATTAGAAAAGGATAAAGAAAAAATTAAAGAATTATCAAAACAGTTTAATCAAATATCAAAAAAGCTAGTATGGGTATAAATGTAAAGACAGATCCAAAACTTAAACAACTTATCCTTAA
>Ga0066639_10003323_pt1 | contig 13963 bp, 17 predicted proteins | sample CryGeyCG2114_010_2_FD_59504 | JGI IMG/M metagenome (GOLD analysis project Ga0066639, IMG submission 59504) | Groundwater microbial communities from aquifer - Crystal Geyser CG10_big_fil_rev_8/21/14_0.10 | ecosystem: Environmental > Aquatic > Deep subsurface > Groundwater | place: USA: Utah...
AATAAGTCATCTTTTTCTTGGTGTCGCCAAAAATCTCATCACCGCATTTTTTGCATTTGATGAAAGTTTGCTTTTGGGTTTTATTGGCGATTTCCTGTGACATGTGTTTATTTTGATTTTATACGAGATTCACGAAACGCATCATCAAAGATTTCATAATAGTCAGCATAAATATACTTTTGCCCATATTCAGCATTACCAAGCGGTTCAAGAATTTTTAAGCCATTTAATCTTTCTATAACATTATAAGCGCCTTGCGGACTAAATCCGGTCCATTTAATTATTTCAGCTACACCTATAATTGGCTGGCCAAACAATTTACGCACAATTTCTAATGTTGACTCGGCCGACTTTCTTCCTAATTTTTGCATTTTGGCAAAATCGCGATCACGCAAAACTGTAATTTTTGTGCAGGTATCAATTGAGGCATCGGCTATCTCCGCAACACCCTCAAGAAAAAATTCTAACCACGAATCAATATCTGATTCTTCGTCATGATAACCTTGTAATTTTTGATAATAAAGTTTCTGGTATTTCTTGAAATAATTCGAAAGATATAATACTGGCAATTCCAAAAGGCCAGTATGATACATATACATCACTACCAACATTCTTCCAGTTCGACCATTGCCATCTGTAAATGGATGGATTGTTTCAAATTGAGCATGAATAAGCCCTGCTTTAATTAGTGACGGGTAATCATCTTTAGCGTAAATAAATTTTTCCAGATCATCAAGTGATTTATTCATGTCTGTCGGTGCCGGAGGAACAAAAGAAGCATCGGCCGGAGTTTTTCCTCCGATCCAATTTTGCGAATGACGAAATTCCCCAGGATAAGCATGCTGGGTGGAACGAGCTTGTGTCATTAATTTTTCATGTATTTCTTTAATTAATCTTAAAGAAATCGGAAGCGTCTTTGTTCTTTGGATGCCATAATTCACTGCCTCGACATAATGAACAATATCATCAACATCGGGATGTAAACGAGATTTTTCCTCAGTAACTGGAGCGGCTACAGCGTCTTGTAAAGTAGCCTTAGTTCCTTCAATTTGACTCGAATACGCTGCATCTTTTTTCACAAACATTAATAAGAAAAAAACCTTATCTGGCAAGAGGCGAGTAATTCCATCAAGTTTTCCGACTAATCTAATAGCCTCCTCGTGTTTCTTATAGAGCTTTGGACTAATAATAAAACCCTCCTTTGGCGGAAAATCAAAGGGGGTAAAGGACTTGTGTCCTTCTTTTTGGCTTATATATCGGCCGATTTTTGGTTTGTTGATGTTGTTCATAGTAATATCAATATATTATGCTATTTTGTTGATATTGGCAAGTGAGATATCAACTAATAATTATTGCCTTTATTTTCGCCTCTCTTTACTAACATTACTCGTATCTTCCAGAAACGTGCTGAGATCTGACCGTTTAATTCGCCAAGTGCCAAGCTTTGAAGCTTTAAGCCGACCGGACTCAATATATCGATTAACAGTCCGAGGATGCACCCTTAATATTTTGGCGATTTCAGTAATTGTAAAAAGTTTTTCAATGCCGTTCATAAAAATATTATTTAACATTTAAACCTTAACATTATTTTACTCTCTATGATTTATGTTGTCAAAAATGCGTAGTTTTGTCATTTAGCCACTATATCAGCCAAATGACATAGTAAGTGCCTTTTCTATATCAATCTACTGATATAGTAACAAAGATTAGTGAATGGAGGATTACTAAGGAAGAGTATGACAAAAAGTTTAAAGAGTTCAAGGATAAGCAGTACCAGTTGCAGGTTAAACTTAAACGCTATGACAATGGCAATAAAAACTATTATTTAGTAGCAGAACAGGTACTTTCTATGGCTCAACGGGCTTTGGAAATTTTTGAAAGTTCTGAAATTGAAGAAAAGCGGGGAATGTTGCAATTTGTATTTCAGAACTTGGAACTCAAAGAAAAAAATCTCTTATATAAGCTAAAAGAACCGTTCAAAACGGTTCAAATAGCTGGCGCCACGCCATTTGGCGCGACATGGGGTCAGAGTCTGTCAGTTATTATAACCAAGATAATGGACATTCTGGCCGACCGGCCGTATATGACCATGATTAAAGAAAAACTCAATAATATCAAGAAACTCCAGAAGATCTACGCCCTTAACCATTAATTATCCCATTCTTGCCACTTGGTTGCCCCGGGGTCAAGCTTTCCAACCCAATCCAACATAAATCCACCATTTAAGACAATTCGGCACCGGTATGCCGATTTTTTGATAACAAACAAAAAACTCCCCGAAGGAAGCTTTTTGTCGGAATAGCACGCTTGGTACACCCGTAAGCCACTGTTGCTTTTAACCGCACAAGGCGAGACTTATTACACAAAAGCGTTTCCGGCCAAGACCGGAAAATACCAACTCTGGCTATCCCAGTATTATTACATATTATACATAATATTTTAATATTATGGTATAATAAATATTAACAAAGCACTTGGTCTAAATCCTTATGATTAAAGCAAACAACAATTTATCAACATGCGATAAGATCATACGTGCTTCTTTTAGAAAAATTTTAGAAAAAGAGCTAAAAATTTATCGAAAACAAGGTCATAAGGCTGAAATTTTTGAGGAGCTTGGTGTGAGGCACGGGACGGCAAGAATAGATTTTGCTATTGTAAACGGTGTTATATGTGGATATGAAATTAAAAGTGACAGGGATACACTCGAACGTCTACCGGAACAAGTAAAAGAATTTAATGAAGTCTTTGACAAGCTAACTCTTGTGGTTGGAAAACGCCATCTATACCAGGCTATTTATGAAATACCCGATTGGTGGGGCATCATACTTGCGAAAGAGAATGGGCATAGAAACATAATTTTTCAAACGATCAGAGAATCGGGTCAAAATACAATACAAAAAGAAATTTCTGTAGCACGCTTACTTTGGAGAGAAGAAGCACTAAAAATACTCGAAAAGCGTAAGGAAGCGGACAGTGTGCGTCATAAACCGCGCGAATTTGTATATCAAAGGTTAGCTGATGTTTTCTCTAAGGATTTTAACGAACTAAAAAAACAAGTAAGCTCTACGCTTATTTCTCGCGAAGGCTGGAGATCTGAGCAACAACCAGTGCTACATGGTGGTTGATACCAGCTTCTAACCAAGTTTTTGGATTACCTGTTTTTTTCGTCTTAATATCTTTTGCTTTTTCGGCTATATAAGCATCGCCTGCGCTAAAGTCTTCACCTTTGAAGATTTTTTTTTGATTTGCAAGAATCTGAGCCTGCGCTGGGTATTGTTTAAAACCGGCACCTTTAGGATTTCTCAATCCTTCGCCTCTAACAATCACCCACTCGTCCTCAAGAGTATATCTTATGCTGGCACTCGGGTTAAAAGCCGAAGTTTTGGGTAAATATATTGGATATTGTATCAAGTAATCAGCAAAAGAAGGTCGTCTTTTTAATTTATTTAAAAGATCCTTCCAGATAGCCCAGTCTAATCGAGGAATATTATGTTGGTTGTGTTTTTCAAGATGAGAAAGGTCTTCTGGAAAAGATCCTCCGGCTACAATAAAGGTTCTCCATTCCGCAATTTTGGGGATGCTGTTTATTTTAACCTCCAGCGAATTAACAGAAGTTTTTTCATCAATAATTTTAAAGTCAACTAAAAGATCAATATCCTTTGCGTTTAATTTATTATTACGTAGAAAATTTTCAATATCACTTGAGAGAGACTTTTCTCTGAAATTAGAGTCGGTAATTCTTAAACAAAGGCCATGCTTGCTTTTTTGGGAGAATTCTATTGCCACTTGCCTTGTTTGGGTGTCGGACTCGAATCCAACAACTGGTATGATGGTAATCACCGGGATCATAAAAATATTAAGCTGTTGCCCGTGTTCTAAGATTTTTTTTAATGCCTCGGCTCTTATAGAACCGTCAATAAGCTGAACATCAATAAAGATGGCATTGTTACCCCAGTATTTCATAACCTGATCAGCCATGTTTGAAAGATTATCGGAAAATTTTTCTATTGATTTATTTAACAGATCCTTTGGAGTTTTACCCCCGTCGCTACTAGGTTGTGGCATAATAAATTCTACCAATGGGGTAATAAGAGATTTGTCGTCTTTTTTTAATTTCAACAAAGCGCCTTTTTCTGCGGCTCTCCATTTTAATATCGGAATATAATGCTTGTAGTTAAACATAATTATTTGGATAACTGATTAATAAAATAGTCTCTTACTTTATAGTCGTTAACAATCTTGTTAAGATAGTAATAATTCTTATGTTCATAACGCATGACTCCCGCAACAATGGCAATATGCACACCTAACTCATCGGCTAAACTCTGCGCCGCCATTGGTGATGGGACCAATTTGGCAGGACTAATTTCCCACTTACTGTTGGGAACTAAAGCCTCTCGCGCCAGCTGATCCGCCTCTTGCTCGACTTCATTAATATCTGATCCTTTTACGCCTTCTATCTCGTCGTAAAAGAGAGTAAAATTTTGGTTATAATGCAAAGCTATATGGGCAAGTTCATGCATTAAAGTAAACCAAAAATTATCAAGACGATCATAGCGTAAAGTTAAACCTATAATGGGGTTATCTTTGTTAATCAAAACTGTTGCTCCGTCCAAGTATGTTTTAGGCAGATGAAATTCAATAAGAAGAATAATCCCATTCTTTTTCAAATATTCTTGAGCTAATAAAGGCCCATTCTTTTCAACGCTTTTTTTTGCCAATTCTCTAAGAAAATCAATGGTTAAAATTCCATGCTTGTATTTTTTGGCTGGTTTTATTTTTTTAGCTTTTTTAATAATTCGGGTAGCCCACGCTTTAAGTGCGTGCTTATCTGTGAGAGGGGATGTTCTATAATGAGAAGATTTGCGAAGCATGCCGTCAATTTGCACGCGATCGCCAGTGAAAGAAAAAAAGTTTTTAAGAAGCCCGACTTTATCGGTTATATCAAAAGAACCCGAGCCAAAATAACCTCGTTTACCCATCTCCTTAATTAAAGAGTTATCCCAGGTATTATATTCAGACTGCTCTCCTAATTCTGGTTTTCTTATAAGCACCTCCGCCGGGATTCCAAGACCTTCGGATAAAGCTCTAACCATATCCAAGGTTAATTGTCTTTTGCCAGAAAGAATTTCTGAAACTCTGCTTCGGCTTCCAATGTAGGGGACGAGATCAGCTGGTTTTAATTCCGCTTGATCCATTCTAAACTTGATGGCTTCAATTGGATCGGGAAGAGTTTTTGGGAAAGCGCGACTTTCATAATCTTCAACGAGAGTTGTTAGCAAATTAAGTTGTTCGCCTTCTGTGGAATCTGGATCTGGATCGCGCGCTATAAGTTTCTCGATCATTTTAAGGGCTTCTTGATATTCGTGTTCAGTTTTAATTACTTTAATGATATCCATATATTTTTTGTTAAATTATATGCCATTTTTCATACTCTTTATGAGTGCCGACCTTTTTTATTAAAATTATTTGATTTTTATAATTTACCTTGATCCATAATCTGTATTTATTCCCGCAAATATCGAAAATAACGTTCTGACTCTTTAAAATACTCGCTTTAGGATACCTATTTTTCAAGTCGTGAGGCGTTAACCACTGTGCGTTTTCCGCTTCAGCTTCCCATGCCTCAACTTGCGACCGAGCATCCATGTGCCTGTTCGTAAAATCTCGCAATGGTTGTTTGCCTATTAATTTCATATACTATAATACAAGTTATTGATATATATGTTCCCATATTGGTAATAATATATCAAGTAATAAATAAAGTCAAGTGTAAAATTATCTATATTTTATCGTTAACGATAACTGATTCAAAAAAGCGAATTCGTTGACTGGTTAAATTTAAAATAAATTACAGCTTAATTACTTTCAAAACCCGCCCCAGCTTAAACGATGAAATTTCTTCAACATTTATCCACCTATAATCTTCATGCTCAAAATCAAGTCCGACCTTATCAACGGTTGATTCGCAAACAAAAATAGCGATTACTAATTTTTGATTACCTTTAAAATTATCAACAATTATTTCGCGTAAATCTTTTATTATTAATTCATCAGGTCTTATTCCTGTTTCCTCAAGCACCTCTCTTTTTAAGGCGGCAAAAATGCTTTCCCCGGATTTAACCGCGCCGCCAGGGATATCCCAAAGCCCGGCGTCGTCAGTATCACTGCCAGCTCTTTTTAAAATTAAAAGCTTTTTGTTATGATAAATTAAGGCCCTAACCCCAAGAATTTTGTAATACATATCATTAATATTTTACCATGCCAGTTAAAACTATAAAATGTAAAAGTGTTTTGACCAAAAGCAACCTGCCAAAAGTTGATTATTGTATTAATCCCTATGTCGGCTGTTTACATGACTGCGTTTACTGTTACGCCAGATTTATGAAACGTTTCACCAATCACTCGGAAAAGTGGGGGAGATTTTTGGATGTTAAAATCAACGCCCCAAAAGTCTTAGCCAAAGAATTGGCCAGACGTCCCAAACAAGGAATCGTGCTTTTGGGCAGTGTTACTGATGCTTATCAGCCAGCTGAAGGAAAATATCAGTTGACCAGAAAAATCCTTGAAGTTTTGCTTAAGCATGATTTCCCCGTGTCAATTTTAACGAAATCAGATCTGATTACCAGAGACATTGATTTATTAAAACAGTTTAGTAATTGCGAGGTCGGTTTAACTATCACCACCTTAGACGAAAAAGTGGCCAAAGACTTTGAGCCCTATTCGTCAACACCTCAAGAGAGATTAAAGGCTTTGGAGGTTTTGCACGACAATGGGATCACTACCTATGCTTTCATCGGCCCGATCCTGCCTGGGCTGACTGAGCTAGAGTCTATTTTCAATATTTTAAAAAATAAAGTTGATTTTGTCATGGCCGAAAGCCTAAATCTGAAGTGCGGCAATGTTGATGACATTCAAAATTTACTAAGAGAAAAATATCCGGAACTACTGGGCAAATACCACAAGGGGTTTAATAAGGAGTATTGGGAGATGGTTAGGCAAGAGCTCGTGAAACTTAGTCAGGATTATGAGATTCCGTTAAGAGGGTTTTTCTGCCACTAAAAAGTAAACGAATTTGGCTAAAAATTGGTTGCACCTTTGACATTTCGGTGGTATTATGCTAATATATGGTGTTGCTTAAGTATAAAAAGCAACTATCACAATACTGGTTCTTTTCGAATCAAATATAACCCAAAGGAGGGAATGAAAGATGGAAAAGACACTTAGCCACCCCATCACAACGATTCCCTCTATTGAGGGAATTAAGTATCGTAGCAGTATTGCGAAGAAGAGTGTGTGGCGAGCTGTTCGATCTTGGATCCGGCGATCGATAATCGTCATCCTCAATTTGTTGCTCAACCATGATTGGGTCTTTGGCCTGATCGGGATGGTTAACAAGCGGGTGAAGCTTATCAACTCGGTCTTTCTGATGTATCCAGCTAACGATGAGTACGCCATGGCGTATGTATTTCGCAGCCGTTTGCCGAAAGTCGAGTGGAACCCTTGGCCGGTTGGTTTGTTCTATCAGAACGGTAAGTTCGGTGTTAAGTTCGTCATCTCGGCTAATAACGGTCAATACCGTGACCCAGATAACGACCAGAACATGCGCCACGTCGTCGCTCGGATGGAATACATCCGGCAACTGTTTTGCGCCGAGCGCAAAACGTTTGCTGGCATTCTGCCTGGGGTGCTTTACTTCAAGCGAATGATCCGCGAAACGCATGAGGTGGAAGTAACCGTTAAGGCGGTTCTCCAAGCAATCGAGCGTGTTCGCACTGACGAAGGGCTACCGTCTGATACACCAATCATCGTTCTCGGTGGTCGGGGATTTATCGGCCGGAAAGTCGTCGTCGCACTGCCGAAAGAAAGCGTTTACAGCGTCGACATTGCTGGCGGTAATGGCCGAGATGATTGGCCAACCCATCTCAAAGGACAGCGGGTGTTGCTTGTCAACATCGCACTTAACTCTGCCCTTGATGGGTATCTCGACATGCTCTGGCCGGAGATGATCTTGCTTAATGAAGTCTATCCGGAACCGTCTGCTGAGACGAGCCACCGTCTGCACAAACTTGGTTGCCACTGCTACCACATCATGGGCGTAAAAGCAGCTGCCTTTCCGCTCTTTCCTCTTGCATACCGTGGCGGTATCCCATGTTGTGCGGCATGGCCGTCACAAAAAATGGAGGTCAGACTCCTGCGCATCACCTGAGGGTATTTGTCACATGTTGACCGATACCCTCCTTTTATTTTAGTCAAAAATGTCTTATAGTATAAGTATGAATATAGTATTCGATAAAATAAATATCGTCCTGATTGTTACGCTATTATTGAATCTCTTACTTGGGATTCTTATTTTTTTAAACGGTCATAAACGCAAAATCAACATCGTATACAGTCTTAACATTATTGCCATTATGAGTTGGGTTGTGGCAATGATTTTATATAGATCTGCCCCAGCAGAGACAAGTTTATTTTGGTGTACTATTTTATATATTACTCCTACTTTTATTGCCAGTAGCTTTTTGTATTTTACCTACATTTTCCCTTCACAAAAAGATAAAAATGTCTTCCTAAAAAGCCTTTTAATTTTTTCCATTAATGGTTTTATAGTGGCTATGGTCGCCATACCAGGCTTAATAATTAAAGAGGTAAATATTAGATCGGGGCTGGAAAAGGAAATAATATTTACAAAACTCTATTGGTTTTATTTTATATATACAGCAGAATTTTTTTCTTATGGTTTTTGGAGGTTATTTAAAAAATATCTTAAAAGTGTCGGCATAGAACGTTTACAAATATTATACCTTTTGTCAGGGTATGCATTAGCCGCTAACCTTGCCTTTGCCACCAATCTTATAATGCCATGGATTGGATTTTTTTCTTTAAACTGGCTAGGGCAAGCTTTTACTATTATAATGGTTGCATTTACTTCTTATGCCATACTAAAATACCGTCTCATGGATATCCGTATCGTTGCCCGTAAGACCTTCATCTATTTCGGCATTGCTACATTTGCCTATGGAATATTCTATTTAGTCACTTGGATTTATGATTACTCATTCGGCGGGGTCTATTCTCCAGCCGCCTTAGTATCTGGTATTATTATTGCCCCAATATTTATCATGACTTTTTATGCTATTGATAAAGGTTTAAGAATTTTTGCCAATAAACATCTCTTCGCATCTCTTTACAACTACCAAGAAACCATCAACAAACTCACCGATGAGCTGAATTATTATATTGATTTAGATAAAATTGTTGGCTTAATAGTGGACACGATTAAGAAAACCATGCAGTTAGACCGCGCCGGAGTTCTGCTAATTAATACTGAGATTAACCCAACCCAGTATCAAATTGCCAAAGTTATTGGTTTTAATCGGCAGAATGGTATTTCATTGGTTCAAGATAATTTTTTAACTCAGTATTTACAAAAAAATCAAAAGCCATTAGTCCGGGATGAACTATCGCTTTTGTCACGTGACGCTAATTCGCAAAAAGACAAACAAAGCTTTGATAGACTATTTGAACATATGAAACATATTGAAGCTTCCTTGTGTTTACCATTGATGAGCAGTAACAAATTGATTGGCATAATCGTTTTGGGTGCTAAAATATCCGGTGATGCCTATACCCAAGAAGATCTTGAACTTTTAAACACTATGTCTAAACAAGCTGGTATTGCCATCGAAAACGCCATGCTCTATCGGCAAGTCAAAAATTTTAGCAAAACATTACAAGGAAAAGTAGATGAGCAAACTAAATATCTCAAGGAACTACTGGAAATGAAAGGAGATTTTTTGCGGGTGGTCAATCATCAACTCAATACCCCGTTGTCGGTTATGAACGGATTTTTTTCCATGATGGAGGAAGGGTCATATCCCACCGAAAAAGCCCTGCCGTCAATCAAAGCGGGTCTGGAAAGGATTAATTCCACGGTGGCCGATTTCTGGGACGCTTACCAACTGGAAGGCGAGAGAATGAAAATGCAACCGCAAAAAACCGACGTCACTGAAATCGTTGACCGCCTGATTCTGGAAAAACAAAAAATGCAGGCGGCTCAAACAAAGGGAATCGCCATTGTCGCTGAAAAACCGAAATTTAAGGTGCCGGTCTGCTGGTGCGACTACAAAAAAATCGCCCATGTCATCTCCAACCTCTTGGACAACGCCGTTTTTTATACCGAACACGGCAGTGTTACGGTATCATATGAATTGGCCGGCGACTATTTGAAAGTTAATGTCAAAGACACGGGTGTGGGTATTTACGGTGAGGACAAAGACAAAATATTTCAAAAATTTTCTCGCGGGCAAAAAGCCACTGACCACCGACCTGACGGTTCGGGCTTAGGGTTGTTCATCGCCAAAAAGATAGTGGAGGGTAATTTTGGGGAGATATCTTTTTATAGCGAGGGTAAAGATAAAGGCACAACCTTCAGTTTTACCGTGTCGATCTATAAAAATCAGAAGTCAGCGCCAGGGGATGAAAAACCAGTGACCAGAGAAAAAAAGATAGTCTTTTTTGATGAGGAGTAAATATTTTAATATTAACTACCAACCATATGCAATCAACAGGAGTTATGAAATCAAACCAGGGACGGATACTTTTAGTTGAGGATGAAAAGGGTTTGGTTGATATCTATCACGATTTTCTATTGAATAACGGCTATGATTTTTTATCAACTGCCAAGATTGACGAAGCATTAACCCTAACTGAATTTGAACAGCCTGATTTGGTATTGCTGGATATTATTATTCCCAAACCGGAAAACACCATGGCCGAGCAGGGCTGGGAATACCTAGAAGCAGTCAAGCAAAATCCAAAAACTAAGGATATCCCGATTGTAGTTTTTACCAATCTTGATACCCACCGGGACAGAGTCAAAAGTAAAAAGATGGGAGCAATCGCCTATATTTTTAAGAGGGACTGCACTCCCAGAGAAACGATGGAAGCGATTGCCAAGATTATCAAAAAGGATCGGAAGAAAAAGGCCAAGCAACTTTAAAATTATGGCGGAAAAACCGATGACAATTTTAATGTTTGATAAGGACAAGGATGCAATCGGTACTTTCCAGTTCTTTGCTGAATTTAATAACTACCAGCTTTTGCACACCATCAACATTAAAGAAGCCTTAACTTGGTGCGAGCAAAAAGATGTGGACGTTGTCTTAGTTGATATGCTGATACACGAGCAAGGATTAGATAAAGAGCCACTTGGATTTGTGTTTTTTAAAGCTTTAAGGGAAAATTCTAAAATCAAAGATATCCTAGTTATTATTTTAAGTGGAATGTCCACGCTTGAGAATCATCAGAAAGCCAAAAACTTGAAGGCCGCTGATTTTATCCATAAAAACACCAGACCATTTGAAGAGTTGTTAAAGAGGATAAAAGAGATTGTTGCCGAATATCAGAAAAAGAAAAAATAATATGGCAAAAGCCAAAAAGACAATTTTGCTGTTTGATAACGATCCGGCTTTAGTTGGATTGTATAAAAATGTGTTTGAAGAAGCCGGTTATAATTTTATAGTTACTGATAATATTAATAAGGCAGTTAGATTTTGCAGGCAGGAGAAAGTTGATCTAGTTTTATCCAATATGCTTTTGACAACTGACCCGAAAACCAATGAGAGTCTGGGATTTATTTTTTTAAAATCAATCAAAACCTTGCCCAAGACTCAAAATATTCCAACTGTTATTTTATCCAACTTAAGCATGACCGAAAAACAAAACCAGGCCAGCCGATTAGGTGCCGACGCTTTTTTGGTTAAGTCAAATTACACGCCCAAGCAAATATTAAACAAAGTGGAGAAATTCCTGTCTGCTCGCCTCGCTAACGCTTCGGCGTAGCGAGCCGGCCGGCAGGTTTAAAATAAAATTATGCTTTATTTAGCACGACACGGACAGGACGAAGACAATGCCAATGGTATTTTGAATGGGAGAAGAGATGCCCCTCTCACTAATGTGGGTATTGAACAGGCAAAAATTCTCGCTCAAGCTATAAAGAATCTCGATCTCACTATAGATAGAATATACAGTTCTCCGCTACAAAGAACTTACAAAACAGCCGTGATAATTGCTGATATTTTAGGTCTCACAAAACCAAAAAGCCTTAATTTATTGATCGAGCGAGATTTTGGTGTCATGACTGGAAAACCCGTAAAAAGCATTAAGACGCTTTGTTTCCCTGATATCATAAGATCAAATACGGCAACTTATTTCCTTGCCGTTGAAGGATCAGAAACTTTTCCTGAACTAATCAACAGAGCGCGTCAGCTTTTAAAATGGCTAAACAGTAACAATGTTGACGAAAACACACTTTTGGTTAGTCATGGGGACATTGGAAAAATGATTTATGCAGCTTTTTATAACTTGGATTGGAAAGATGTTTTGACTAAATTTCATTTTGGAAATTCAGAATTAATTCTGTTCTCGAAAAATTCAAAATTGAAAGAAAGGCATATCTATAAAGCCCATCAGCATAATTGTTAGTTGAACCCAAGTATCTCGATCCGTAAATACGGGGGGTTATCTAGAAGCCATTGTAATAATTGATGCTATTAAATATCTGTGGCACGTAATTCATTTTTTTAGAACAAACCCGACAAATGGTGGCTTAGAAGGAAGTAATCCCCTGGTTAAAAAGTAAATTATGTCAATAAATTTATTTTTAAAACAAAAACCGAATTTTTCTAAATATTTAGCATCAGAATTTTTTAATATTTTTTCCCAATATTTGACGCCTAAAAATCTTTCATCTCCATATATTCTGTGTTCGTTATTAAAATAATCAGTTGGAACCGAAAAGATCATTATTTGAGATCTAGATAAACAATGGTTGATTATCTTGACTATTTTATCATCAGAAAAATGTTCCAACACACCATTGCTGAAAATCAAATCAAAAAAACCCATATCATGAGGAATTTTTAATATGTCACTAACTCTTAAATCAACCCTATTTTTAGAAAAACCAACAACCTCTTTAGCTATTTTAACCATGTCCGGATCTGAATCGATGCCCGAGACGGTATATTCTAATGATCCCAAGAAGGCCAAAGATGATCCGGACCCACAACCAATTTCCAATATCTTTCCTTTTTTAGGAGTATATTTACGAATTACTTTGACTAACTTTTTTTTATAACTGATTCTGTGTAGAATGAAAGATTCTACCGAGCCAGCATTAGTAATTTCTTGACGATAGATATTTGACCACTTACTCATAAAGTTATCATTTAAAAAAAATTTTTTCTGTTGAGTAAATAATACTCGTTGATGACATTTTACTTTTATTATTTTTAGCGAATTTAATTATTATTTCTGCTAATTTGTATTGATCTGTCTTTTTAGACATAGTTATAAAGTTATTGCATAATTCGTTTTGCCATAATAAATTAAATTTTTCTACACCAGAAAAATATTTTTTTGAAAAAAATACATCAGGTGTTCCTCGGTCGTCATACACATTGTTCAGAAATCTTTTTCGTGCAACTTTCCACTCGCAATAAACGAATACATAAAAATCAGGCACAATTATCTTCTTTTCAAATAAAAAACGTTTTAAAATTGCCAAGTGCCTCTCACGTAAATCAACTCCAAATGAGGCATAAAGTGCGTAAACATGTGCCGATAGAGAAATAAAGCTTCGGTCAAGTAAATTAACCCCCTTTTTTATCATTTTTATACGTTGATGATCCACACGCAAATATCTTAAATGCTCCGCAAGCTCAGGTGAATATTTTTTTCTTTCTTCTATTTTATTGACGAAAAAAGAATGCTCGGGGATTAATTGACATTTCATCTGACTGGATAGATGATTTATTAATGTTGTTTTTCCAACAAATACATTGCCGTCGAATGCTACTATCATAGAGATAATTTACATTTTTTACATATTTCTGGCGCGACTCCTTTTCTTCCATAAATTCTCCTTCTTATGTCATTAAACCTATTAGAATTCCAA
>Ga0066639_10003324_pt1 | contig 13963 bp, 13 predicted proteins | sample CryGeyCG2114_010_2_FD_59504 | JGI IMG/M metagenome (GOLD analysis project Ga0066639, IMG submission 59504) | Groundwater microbial communities from aquifer - Crystal Geyser CG10_big_fil_rev_8/21/14_0.10 | ecosystem: Environmental > Aquatic > Deep subsurface > Groundwater | place: USA: Utah...
TGAAGCCGTTTCTACCCGTGCTCCCTTGGCTTTTAATTCTGTTGCAACCTTAGGTGGTATGGCGTGTATACTTTCAACTTCTTTTGTTTGGTGAGCCTTAAGCATGGCTTCTTCGTTCGGGTAAAATCTAAGTGTTAGTTTTTTTATGTATGGGTTGCTTAGGGTGAAATGACTAAATGCCTCAAGTTTATAGTATTCCGGTATACCAGATGAATTCTTTTTTATGTTTGCAATTTCATATGGCCCAGAACCTATGGCTTCTATATTAAATTTGCTAAAGCCGAATTGTTCAGGCTCAACTTTCCCCCAAATGTGCTTTGGCAATATTCCTAATGTTGTGTTGGCCAGAAAGGGGGAATAGGGCTGTTTCAGGGTGAACTTTATTTGCTGTTCGTTTAATTTTTCTATTGATATACCCTCCCAACTGGCTCTCTTTGGGCTTTTTATAATAGCGTCTAGGGCTTTTGTTATGGTAAATTCAACATCGTCACTTGTGATTGGCTTGCCATCGTGGAACTCAGCGTCTTCTCTTATTGTGAATGTATAGGAAAGGCCGTCTTCTGAAATTTCATATGATTTAGCTATGTCTGGTATCAGGTTTCCGTCTGGAGTCGCTCTCATAAGACCTGAGTAAACAAGTGAGGTTAGATCTCTATCCGCGTCAGAGACCGCAAGTAGGGGGTTTATAAATCTGGGTGCCCCTATGACTCCTTCTGATAAAGATCCTCCTGGAGCCGGTACCGACTCCAAAAAATAATTATTTACATTCCATAATATTCCAATGAAGCTGATTGTGAGAATCCAGACAAAAACAAAAAAAACAGACCTTTCTTTTTGTGAAAAGGATTTTATTGTAAATTTTATTCCAGCAACAAGAGACGAGATCTTCTCTTTGAGCGATGTGTCAGGATTGTCTTCCATTATTTAAACTTAGGAGTCGTAATTGATTATTCAAGGTTTGATAATAACCTCGACATAACACAATTTAAGGCTATTGATGTTTAATAGTTACTAATTTATACAAATAGAGCCACAAAAGCTGAAAGGGCAAAAAGTATTGCAATAATGATGGTGGCGTTGAAAATAGTCTTTTCTGGGCCTCTGCGTGTGTGGTGTGTGCCGTCTGAATCTCCTCCTCCAAAAGCACTGCCCGCGCTAGCACTGCTTTGCTGGAGCAGTATAAAAGCAACCAATATGAAGGATAGAATAATCTGAATCCACGGTAAGAAATTAGCCAATGTGTTCATGTTAGAGCATTATATCAGCGTTTTAAAATTAGTCAAAGAGGTGGGTGGGTGGGGAAAGAAAAACCGCTTCACCGAGGAGACATCGGTGAAGCGGTTTCGCGAGCTCATAAAAGACTCGCTTAAACACCCTTGGGAGGGTAGGCAAGGGTGCTGGGGGACAAAAATCATCTACTATTATTTCTATACTGTATATCTAAAATTGTCAACCTTGTTTTTATTTAAAAATACAATACAATATTGAGTAATTATGACTAATCGAAGTAAAATTATTCCTTTAGGTGATAGGGTTTTGGTTAAACCAATATCTCCGGAAGAAGGGGAAAAGACAAAATCAGGGATTATTATTCCCGAAACAGTAAGCAAGGAAAAGCCCGAACAGGGTACTGTGATCGCTGTCGGAGAAGGCAGGACTACCGATGAGGGCAAAGTGGTGCCTATGTCGATAAGGGTTGGCGATATAGCAGTCTTTTCCAAGTATGGTCCGGACGAGATAAAAATAGATGGTGAGGACTACTATATCCTAAAGGAGGATGCCATATTGGCGATTATCAAAGATTAATTGGGTGGGAGGTTGGATTAAGGTGGGAGCACAATAAGTGTTTCTTGGCGCTTTTAATCTGTATTTTCTTACATAAAAATTTATGGGTAAACAAATCATTTTTAATGAAAAAGCAAGAGTTGCTCTTAAGAACGGGGTAGACAAAGTGGCTGATGCTGTGAAAATTACACTAGGCCCAAGGGGGCATAATGTTGTTCTTGATAGGGGGTATGGTTCTCCCACTATTACTAATGATGGAGTATCAATTGCCAAAGATATATCTTTATCTGATAAATTCGAGAATATGGGAGCGGAAATTGTGAAAGAGGTGGCTTCAAAAACAAATGATGTTGCTGGTGATGGCACAACTACTGCTGTTGTCTTAACCCAAGCCATTGTGAAAGAGGGTTTGAAACAAACTGCTATGGGGGTGAATGCTATGGGTATTAGGCTTGGTATAGAAGAAGCCGCGCGTGAAGTAGTGGAAGCCTTGAAGTCTATGGCGAAACCAATCAAGAGCAAAGAAGAGATTCGTCAAGTGGCGACCATTTCCTCAGAATCTCCTGAAATGGGAAAGATTATCGCGGATACTATTGATAAGGTGGGTAAGGATGGAGTTGTGACAGTTGAAGAGTCACAGTCGTTTGGTGTTGAGTCGGAGGTGGTGGAGGGTCTTGAGTTTGATAAAGGATATGTTTCTCCGTATATGATTACTAATGCCGATAGGATGGAGGCCGAATACAAAGATGCTCCAATTTTGATTACAGATAAGAAGATTTCTACTATAAAAGATATATTACCTCTCCTTGAAAAGCTTGCTGGCTCAGGAAAAAAAGAATTGGTTATCATTGCTGATGATGTTGATGGGGAAGCACTTGCTACTTTTGTGGTTAATAAATTGCGTGGAGCATTTAGTATTTTGGCTGTTAAGGCACCGGGCTACGGAGATAGAAAGAAGGATTTACTGGAGGATATTGCTGTTGTGGTTGGGGGCAAGGTTATATCAGAAGATTTGGGATTAAAGCTTGAAAATACCGAAGTGTCTATGCTTGGAAAAGCAAATAAGGTCATCTCTACTAAAGAGAAAACAGTTGTCGTTGGTGGTAAAGGCAAAAAGGCCACTATAGAGGCAAGAGTGTCTCAGCTTAGGAAATTATTGGAAAATACAGAGTCAAAATTTGATAGGGAGAAGGTTGAGGAAAGAATAGCTAAGCTTTCTGGTGGGGTTGCTGTCATTAAAGTTGGAGCAGCCACAGAAACAGAAATGAAGTATTTAAAATTAAAACTTGAAGATGCTGTGTCTGCCACAAAAGCGGCTATTGAAGAGGGTGTTGTCCCGGGAGGAGGTTCTGCTTTGGTAAAGGCTGGAAATAAAGTCGCTGAAAAAAATCTCAAAGCGCCTGTCGGAAGTTTTAATGAGGAATTTAAAGTTGGCGTTTCTATCTTACTTAAGGCGCTGGATGCTCCCTTGGGACAAATTGCCAAGAATTCTGGCAAAGGAGATGGTTCTGTAATTATTGAAAAAGTGAAAGATGGAAAAAATAATTCAGGATACGATGCTTTAAACGATGTAATGGTTTCTGATATGGTGGTTGCTGGCATTATTGATCCTGTGAAAGTGACAAGAAGTGCCGTACAGAACGCTTCTTCTGCTGCTGCTATTCTTCTAACTACTGAAGTGGCAATAACGGATGAGCCAGAGAGAGAAAAATCAGATATGCCGATGGGTGGAGGAATGCCTGATATGGGATATTAAAAAAGCAGGAAAGATATATAAAAATCAAAGACCGTATAGCGCATAAAGTGCGCTATACGGTCTTTTTGTTGACATACATCGCCCTTATGATAGTATAAAACGAAGCTAGCGAAAGCTTGCTTTTATTTTATTATGGCTAAGAAATCAGTAATAGCACGATCGGAAAAGAAGCCGAAATATAGCTCACGCATAGTGAGACGATGTTTTAGATGTGGGAGAAAACACGGCTATATGAGGGATTTTGATTTGTGTAGAATCTGCTTTAGGGAGCTTGCTAATGAGGGCAAGATTCCGGGAGTTAGAAAATCAAGCTGGTAATTTAAATATTTATGGATCCGATAGCAGACATGTTGGTGCAAATAAAGAACGCGGGTGCTGTGGGCAAGGAGTCCATCACAGTGCCTTATTCGAAGTTGAAGCACTCTATCGCTGATGTTTTGATGAAGGAGGGCATGGTGTCTGCTGTTTCAAAGACTGGCAAGAAGGTTAAAAAGAATCTTGAAATAGGTCTTGTGTATAACGATGGCGTACCAAAGATAAATGACTTAAAACGAGTATCTAAGGTTTCAAGGAGAATTTATAAAGGTTTCAAGGATTTGATCTCAGTAAGACAAGGTCACGGTATGTTAATTATTTCTACCCCAAAAGGAATTCTGACAGACAAAGAGGCTAAAAAAGCCAAGGTCGGAGGGGAGGTTTTATTTAAAGTTTGGTAATTTATATATGAGTAGGTTAGGAAAAAAACCAATAACGATTCCCGGTAAGACTGAGGTAAAAATCACCGATGGTGATGTTTTTGTTAAAGGTCCTTTGGGAGAACTTAAGAGGCATTTTAAAAATGATATTGTTATTTCTGTTGAAGGAAATGAAGTTCACACAAAACCAGCCAATAATTCTTTTTTTGCTAAAACTCTTTGGGGTACTTACGCTTCCCACTTAACTAATATGATTATGGGAGTAAATAAGCCATTTGAGAAAAAGCTTATTATAGAGGGGGTTGGATTTAAGTCTGAAGTGACTGGTAAAGATTTGAAGCTTGCCTTGGGTTTTTCTCATCCAGTAATGGTGCCTGTTCCAGATGGTCTCACTGTAACCGCTGAAAAAAACATTGTTACGATTTCAGGAATCGACAAGGAGTCGGTTGGAAGGTTTGCATCCAAATTAAGAAGTCTTAAAAAGCCTGAACCATACAAAGGAAAAGGTATTAGATACGATGGAGAAGTTGTTAGAAGAAAGCAGGGTAAGAAGTCAGTAGGATAATATTTTTAGTATGAAAACACAGTATCAAAATCAGAAAATCCAAAAAAGAATTGCGCGTCATAGGCGCATAAGGGCTAAGATATCCGGTACGGACTCTAGGCCTCGTTTGTCTGTTTTTAGATCCAACAGTTCTTTGTATGGCCAGGTTATAAATGACGATAAAGGTCTTACTATAGTGGCTATATCAGACGGGAAGATGAAGGGTAAAACCAAGACTGAAAGAGCGAAGCTTGCTGGTGCCGAACTGGCAAAACTTGCTAAAGAAAAAAAGGTAGTCGAGGTGGTTTTTGATAGGGGTGGATATATTTATACTGGAAGAGTTAAGGCTTTTGCCGATGGCGCAAAAGAAGGTGGTCTCAAGTTTTAATTAATATGGAAGAAAAAAATAAAGAACAAAATAAAGAAGTATCTAAGCCTCAAACACACAGGCCTTTTGTTAAGAGGAAAAACTTTGGCTCTTCTAAGGATGGAGCAAGGGGTGGCGGTGGTTCTGGGAGAGGTGGTGGTGGCGGAAGAAGGAGGTCAGAAAGACCAAGGTCAGAATACAAAAACAAGGTTATAGATATTAGAAGAGTTACCCGCGTAGTAGCAGGGGGAAGAAGATTTAGTTTCTCTGTATCTTTGGTTTCTGGAGATAAAAAGGGTTCTGTGGGTGTTGGTCTTGGAAAAGCTGGGGATACTTCTCTAGCTATAGAAAAGGCTACAAAAAACGCAAAGAAGCATATGATAAAGGTTAAACTTAGTAAGGATATGACTATTCCTCATGAGTCAGGAGCTAAATATGCCAGTTCTATAGTAGCTATTAGGCCAGCCCCGGGAAAAGGTATTGTAGCTGGTAGTTCAGTTAGAACAGTCTTAGACTTGGCCGGCATTAAGAACGTTGGCGCTAAGCTTTTATCTAGAAGCAAGAATAAATTGAATAATGCTAGGGCGGCTATAGAGGCGCTAAGGGCTATTAAATAAGAAAAATATTATGCAGCTTCATAATTTAAAAAGAGAAAATAGCAATAAAAAAAGTAGACTTGTTGGACGTGGAGGCAAGAGAGGTAAGACGTCTGGAAAGGGTACGAAAGGTCAGAAATCAAGATCTGGCAGAAAATTGCGTCCAGAAATGAGGGACCTTATTAAGAAGATCCCTAAGAAACGTGGTTACGGAAAGAACAGAGGAAAAACTGTTAATGCCGGGGTGGTTAAGCCTGTAATCGTAAATGTTTCTGTATTGGAAACCAGGTTATCGTCTGGTGATCAGGTTACTCCAAAGTTTCTGATTGATAAAAAAATCATCAATAAAGTTAAGGGTGCCATTCCACAGGTTAAGATTCTTGGTAATGGTGATATTAAAAAGAAAATCAATTTCACTGGATTCATAGTTTCAAAACAGGCTGAAGAAAAGATAAAAAAGGCTGGGGGGTCTATTAAGTAAACAGAGTTTATGGAAAATTTAGCGCAGAAATTAAAACTTGTTATTAGTGACAAAGGTTTGAGAAACAAGATTTTTTTTGTTTTCTTTATTTTAATTTTATTTAGGGTTGGGGCGGTTATTCCCGTACCGGGCGTGGATGTGTTGCGTCTTGAGGAATTTTTTTCCAATAATCAATTTTTCGGACTTCTCAATATTTTTTCTGGTGGAGGATTAGCTAATCTGTCCATCGTTATGCTTGGTCTAGGACCATACATCACAGGTTCAATTATTATGCAGTTGGTGACAATAATGTCTCCTAAGCTTAAAGCTATGTACCACGAAGAAGGAGCTGCTGGAAGAAGAAGGTTTAACCAGTACGCAAGGCTTGCAACTGTTCCTCTAGCCCTACTTCAGGGTTTTGGTCTTCTCACTTTGCTTCAAAATCAAGGCATATTGAGTTATTTTAATCTCTTTGATAAATCAGTGGACGTAATTGTGGTAACTGCTGGGGCTGTCTTGTTGATGTGGCTTGGTGAGTTGATAAATGAATATGGCATAGGAAATGGAGTGTCTCTACTCATCTTTGCCGGCATCGTAGCTTCTCTGCCTAGCACCATAAGCCAGCTCGTATTTACTTTTGATATTGCGCAGATTCCTTTGTATATAGGATTTCTTGCGGCGGCTATAGCTATTATTGCGGGTGTTGTTTATATCACAGAAGCGGAGCGTCCAATACCTGTGACATACGCTAAAAGAGTCAGAGGTTCCAAGGTGTATGGAGGCGTTTCAACTTACTTACCCCTTAGGGTGAATCAAGCTGGAGTGATTCCCATCATTTTTGCCTTGTCCATTCTCCTTTTCCCTCAGATGATTGTGAACTTTTTGATAAATGTGAATAGTGCCATTGTTCAGACTATTTCAACCATTATCTTGAGTATCCTGCAAAATGCTTGGGTTTATGCTGTGCTGTATTTTATTCTTGTATTTTTGTTCACCTATTTCTATACAGCTTTAACTTTTGATCCTGATGCTATTTCTACTAACTTACAAAAAAGTGGAGCATTTATACCTGGTGTAAGACCTGGGGCAAATACTTCAGAGCATATTGGAAAAATCTTAAACAGAATTACTTTAGTAGGAGCTTTGTTCTTGGGAATTATTGCCGTGTTGCCTCTGGTTATGCAGGGTATCACCGGCTTTGCTTCCTTGGCCATTGGTGGTACGGCACTCCTCATTGTGGTGTCTGTCGTGCTTGATCTTGTGAAAAAAGTGGATGCTCAAGTAACAATGAGAGAGTACTAGTACTTACACATATTTACTGCTTGCCCCTGTTCAAATCCGCTTCAAGCGGATTTTTGAGTCCTTTGTCCTGCTTGCAAAATCCTGTATACTAACGAAGTATGGATCAAAAAACCTTTATATTTATAGGTCGTTCAGGGTGTGGTAAGGGAACTCAGGCTGACTTACTCATCAAGCATCTTAACGAAACTCATCCGGAAAGAAAAGTTGTATACCTTCAAACAGGCAGAGAATTTAGGGAGTTTATTCAAAGAAATAAATACACCAGCAAACTTTCTAAGGAAATTTATGATGCTGGAGATAGACAACCTGATTTTTTGGCGGTAAATATGTGGTCCCATTTTTTTATTAAAAATATTACAGGAGAAGAGGATTTGGTGATTGATGGTACCCCAAGATCTCTAAACGAGGCTGAGATACTTGATACGGCTATTAATTGGATGTATAAGATAAAGAATCCTATGGTCATCCATATTAATGTTTCCAGTGATTGGTCTAGGAATAGACTTATGAATAGGGGTAGAATGGATGATACTAAAGAAGATATAGAGTCCAGACTAGAGTGGTTTGATAAAGATGTGATGCCAGCAATTGATTATTACAAAAAAAATAATTACTACAAATTCATAGAAGTCGATGGGGAACGTGATATTGAAAGCGTACATAGAGATATAACAACTTTGATTGAAAAATAAAAATGACTGTTAAAGATCAAAAGCAAATAGAAACTCTTAAAGAGGCCGGTAAAAGACTCGCTTTTGTTATGGGCGAGGTTAAGAAAAAAGTTGTTCCAGGTGTTAGTACCAAAGAGCTTGATGAACTTGCTGAAAAATTAATCAGGGAAAAAGGTGATATTCCCGCGTTTCTAAACTATCAACCAGAGGGGGCTCGCAGACCTTATCCTGCCACCTTGTGTGTATCGGTAAATGAAGAAGTTGTTCACGGCATACCGGGGGAAAGAATTTTGGAAGAGGGTGATATCGTGGGCCTTGATATGGGTCTAAAGCACGATGGGTTTTTTGTTGATATGGCAGAGACCGTGCCAGTGGGTAATATAGATGATGAGTCAAAAAAACTTATGAATATAACTCGTGAGTCCTTGATGGTTGGCATAGAGGAAGCAAAGCCGGGAAATCATATAGGGGACATAGGAAATGCTATAGAGGAATTTGTGAAGCCCCATAAGTATGGACTCGTTGATGTTCTGGGAGGGCATGGGGTAGGCATGGCTGTGCACGAAGATCCTTTTATTCCAAATTTTGGAGACAAGGGTGACGGCCCAGAAATAAAAGAAGGTATGGTTCTTGCTCTTGAGCCTATGGTCAATATGGGAACGCCTGACGTAACCCTTTCGTCTGATGGATACACTTTTAAAACTAAAGACAAGACTCGAAGCGCTCACTTCGAACATACTATTTTGGTTACCGCGAATGGTCCAGAAATCATAACTAAGCTATAAAAGAGGTTCATCCTCTTTTTTTGTTTGTTGATTGAAAGTATAATTAATGTAATGGAAAGTTATCAGGGGGAATCTCCTAAATTTAAAACTCCAGAAGAGGAAATAAACTTTCTTCACAAGGAGATTGAGCGCAAAGAAAAAGCCTTGGCCGAAGCCGGCAAGGAAGTTTTGCGTGAGAAAATAGTGTCAGATCATCTTAGTGAATATACAAAACAAAATCCAAAAGAGGTTTTGGATGATGGCTATCAGATAAAAGAAGGCGAGGCCCATCAGATAGTACTTGAGCTCAGGCCAGAGGAGCACGATGAACGGATGAATGAGCTTTTAAATATTATGCTTGAGAAGGGTATAAAGAACGCTATGCTCGTGGCCTCCAGAATGAGTAGTCCTCATATAGATGACGATTTTCATAGATTTTTAGTTCAATACATCAAGGCAGACTATGAAACAAAAGGTCTTGATAAAGATAAGGAGCTTTTTAAAAAACTCCACTCTACTTTGTATGAAATAACATTGCCTGGCGGAGGCAAAGACGAAGACCATAAAAGTTTTAAGGAGCTTGTTTCTTCTATGGAGCAGTTTTATGCTGGCATGATATCTGTCGGGAATGATGATAAAAATACTCTTCAGAATTATTTTTCTATGGAGATTGCTCTATCTAATCAGAGTGACGAAGTGGTCTTTTATTCTAGTGTTCCCGATGCAAAATCAGATTTGTTTGAGAAGCAGGTTTTGGCGTCCTTTCCAAATGCAAAAATTCTTGAATATAAGGATGATTATAATATTTTTAATGAAAACGGTGAGTCGTCCGGCTCTGTGGCTAGGCCATCTTTTAGCCCCGCTCTTTCTTTAAAAACTTATGATAATTTTGAACATGATCCTCTAAACATTATTTTGAACGTTTTTTCTAAAATGAAACATACCGGAGAGGGCGCCGCTATACAAATAGTACTTAGTCCTATAGGTGATTATCATGTTAATCGCTATAAAATGATTTTGGAGAAAGTAAAAGAGGGAGTGCCTATTAAAGAGGCTATTAAGATGTCTGATGGATTTGCTCAGGGTTTTGGCAGGGCCTTTAAGGAGTTTGCTTTGGGTGTAGAAAAACCTAAAAAAAATAAAGATGATGCGTTTAATAAATCTCCTGCAACAGATGAGGCAAGTATCAAAAATATAGAGGAAAAAATATCAAGCTCTGTTTTGAGTACCAACATAAGGATTATCGCATCGGCCGAAACCACAGAGAGGGCGGATGATATTTTGTCTGACTTGGAGTCTGCCTTCAATCAATTTTCTGAGACCAGAGGTAATGGTATTAGATTTGAAAGACTAAAGAAAAGTAGTTTGCGGGAAATGCTCCATAGGTTTTCTTATAGGATGTTTTCTAAGGAATCTAATTTTCCTCTAAGTCTAAAAGAGCTTACTACTATTTTTCATTTTCCTGTATTAGGCACAGCTTCACCCCAGCTTAAAGAAGTCAAGTCGGGCGTGGCACCAGCACCTTTAAACATTCCAAAAGAAGGAATTGTATTGGGGGTCAATAAATATAGGCATTCTGAATCAAAAATACATTTTTCAACAGACGATAGAATGCGACATTTTTATGTTGTTGGGCAGACTGGTACTGGAAAAACCAATCTTTTAAAAAATATGATAGCTCAGGATATATTTGCCGGAGAAGGTGTTTGTATGATAGATCCGCACGGCAGTGATATAGAAGATATTTTAAGTATTATTCCGGAGGAGCGATTTGGTGATGTGATCTATTTTGATCCTAGTCATACCGCAAGGCCAATGGGATTAAATATGCTTGAGTACGATAGACGTTTTCCAGAACAAAAAACTTTTGTGGTAAACGAATTATTCAGTATTTTTCAAAAGCTGTATGGCGGGGTACCCGAGTCTATGGGACCTATGTTTGAGCAGTATTTTAGAAATGCGGCCATGCTTGTTATAGAGGATCCTGATACCGGAAGTACTCTTCTTGATGTTTCGAGAGTTCTTGCTGATTCTAAGTTTCGAGAGTTAAAACTTTCAAAGTGTTCCAATCCCGTTGTTGTGCAGTTTTGGAGAGACGTTGCTTCGAAAGCTGGTGGAGAGGGTGCTTTGCAGAATATTGTGCCGTACATTACAAGTAAGTTTGATGTGTTTTTGGCAAATGACATTATGCGTCCCATTGTTGCTCAAGAACATTCAGCCTTTAACTTTAGGAACATAATGGATGACAGAAAGATACTTTTAGTAAATCTTTCTAAGGGCAGACTTGGAGATATGAACTCAAGTCTTATAGGACTTATCGTTGTGGGAAAGATTTTAATGGCTACTTTGTCCAGAATTGATGGTAAATATAAGCCCCCTGAATTTTATTTATATATTGATGAGTTTCAAAATGTTACCACCGATTCAATATCTGTTATTTTATCTGAAGCGCGAAAATACAGACTTAGCTTGAATGTCGCGCATCAATTTATAGGCCAACTTGATGATGGAATTAGGAAGGCCGTATTTGGTAATGTGGGGTCCATGGCTTCTTTTAGGGTTGGGGCTGAGGATGCAGAATATTTAGAAAAGCAATTTGAGCCTGTGTTTGGGGCTAATGACATAATGAATCTTGATAACTACAATGCTTATTTAAAATTACTGATAAACGGCCAGCCGGCTAAGCCTTTTAGCATGACCACAGAAGCTTTTTATGAGGGTTCCAGAGAAAAAATAGAAAAGATAAAAGAACTTTCTTATCAAAAATACGGCAAAGATAGGAAAGAAATAGAAGAAGAAATTATAGCTAAATATAGGGTTTAAAAACGGCTCAGTTCCTCCAAATGAGCCGTTTTTTATTGCCAAGGGGGTTAAAGACTGCTATCATAAAATCCATATTATTGATAAAAACCTAGTACTAAATATGGAACATCCTAAAAAAGAAAGAACGCTGGTTATTATAAAACCGGACGGAGTCCAGCGCTCTTTGATTGGAGAAATTATAAAGCGTCATGAACGCATAGGGTTGAAGCTTGTTGCTATGAAGATGCTTGTTCCTACTTCGGAGCAAGTTGAAACACATTATACTCTTGATCCTGAATGGAAGAAGAATGTTGGTGAGAAAACAATATCTTCTTACAAGAAAAAAGGAGTCAATCCTCCATCAGAAAATCCTATAGAGATTGGAGATAGGGTTTTAGGTAGCCTTGTAAAATATATGACCTCGGGGCCTGTAGTGGCTATGGTTTGGCAGGGAGCTCACGCTGTAAAGATAGTAAGAAAAGTGACCGGAGGCACAGAGCCACTTACGTCTGATGTCGGCACGATTCGTGGAGATTTTGTTTTGGATTCATATCAAATGTCTGATAATGATGGGAGGGCGGTAAGAAATCTTATTCATGCCTCTGGATCAGAAGATGAGGCAAACAATGAAATTAAGCACTGGTTTGGAGATGGCGAGCTTGTTGGCTACAGGTTGGTGCAGGAAGAAATTTTGTATGATGTAAATTTAGACGGATTGCTTGAATAAAAAATTACGATACAAAACAGATAGCAAGTGAAGTTGAAAAAAATAAAGAGAGGTCTATAATTTAATCAGGGTTGTTTGAAGTATTACTCTTAGGTTACATAATTACAAGGGAGTTTCATTACTTTGTCCCTTGGGATGAAGTCCCCGAAACACCCACCTAGTTAAGAGCTAGGTAGTAATCTTCAGATAGCCCCACAAAAAATCCCGTTTTACTTTCGAGTAGGACGGGTTTTTTTGTTGGACATAATTTGTGATATTAAACTTTCGTGTCGTGTAAATGGTTTTTACTAATGAAAGCATTTTGCTATAATAGCTCTATGAATAAGCAGTCTTTTCCTATTCATTTATTGGTACTCATACTTATTATTATGGCCCTGCAAGTACCGGGTCTTGTTTTTGATTGGTATGTAAAGCTTTGGTGGCTTGATGTGGCGATGCACTTTTTAGGAGGATTGTGGATTGGCGGGGTGGCTTTATGGTATTACTTTGTGTCTGGCAGAATTGGCATTTCCGAAAAAAACAAAAATTATCTTATAGTCTCTGTTGTGGTTGTTTTAGTAATCGGCTTATCGTGGGAAGTGTTTGAGATTGGTGTAGATAATGTAACAGACCTCTATAGCTATCAATATTTGGATGGGTTCTATGATATGATTATGGACACTTTAGGGGCTTCGGTAGCCGCGTTATTTTATTTCTTAAAATCTAATAAATATGAACAGCAAAAAGCTTAAACTAACTTTTCATGGTGGTACAGAGTATGTGACGGGAGCTAATTTCTTGCTTGAGAGTGAGGGTAAAAAAATTTTGGTTGACTGCGGGTTGTTTCAGGGAAACAAAATATGTGATGATAAAAATAGAGAGCCTTTTGCTTACAATCCAGCTGATATTGATGTGCTTCTTGTGACACACGGACATCTTGACCATGTCGGCAGAATTCCAAAGCTTGTTCATGACGGCTTTAGAGGAACAATTTACTCTACTCCTGCCACTAAGGATTTAGGCGAACTTATACTTTTTGACAGTATGGGTATTATGGAAAAAGAGGCTAAGTGGGATCAGAAAGATGTTATTTATACGAAAGAAGATGTAGAAACAGCGGTGGAGCTGTGGAGAAAGGTGCCATATCATAATGAATTTGATATAGGCGGAGGTTTTGTGATTCGTTTTAAAGATGCTGGTCATATTATGGGTTCGGCAATGATAGAAATAACCTACAATGGTAAGAAAATAGTATTCACTGGGGATTTGGGTAACTCACCAGCTCCTGTTTTGAGAGACACCGAGGTGGTGGATGATGCAGATTATATTGTTATGGAGTCTGTCTATGGAGATAGAAATCATGAAGCGGTAGAAGAGAGGACAAAGATGCTAGAGGATGTGATTGAAAATACTATTAAGGACGGCGGGGCTCTTATGATACCAGCCTTTTCTATAGAAAGGACCCAGGTTCTCCTTTTTGAACTTAATCATTTGATAGAGAATAATAAGATTCCT
>Ga0066639_10003329_pt1 | contig 13950 bp, 6 predicted proteins | sample CryGeyCG2114_010_2_FD_59504 | JGI IMG/M metagenome (GOLD analysis project Ga0066639, IMG submission 59504) | Groundwater microbial communities from aquifer - Crystal Geyser CG10_big_fil_rev_8/21/14_0.10 | ecosystem: Environmental > Aquatic > Deep subsurface > Groundwater | place: USA: Utah...
TGGATTAAACCGACTGCTCTTCAAAGTAGCACGTACTACACCTTGGTCTATAAAGGCAACTCCACAAATGAAGCCAATTATTATCTTCAGCTCTACGGAGATGAACTCAATTTCGGCAATTATGAGTCAGGGAATTGGAGAGGAACAACCACAACAAATGCAAATATGCAGGTAAATCAATGGTCTCATATTGCCGTTACATATTCGAACTCTTCTGATGATATCGACTTTTATGTGAACGGTCTTTTGAAAACAGATAACGGGTTCAGCCATGACCTCGTCATTTCAGGGAATAATCAACCGTTTTATTTAGGATCTTCTGCCGCTGAATTGGAGTTTTATGAAGGGTTTATGGATGAAGTAAAGATTTATCCCTATGTCAGGTCAGCAGATGAGATTAAACAGGATTTTCTATTTTCGTCGTCACGGGGATCTTCTGCAGTCCTCGGCGCACAAGATCAGTCATTTCTCACTCAAGGATTGGTTGGGTATTGGAATATGGAGGGAATAGGTTCGACAGGAAGCGGTGTATCGGTAACAGATCAATCAGGAAATGGTAATGACGGGACAACCTCTGACGCCAACGGTTCCGGGTTGAATTGTATATCTGCCGGGAAATATGGCGGAGGGTGTGACTTAGATGGCACTGATGATAGTGTAAATCTTGGAAGCGGAACCACTCTTGATGATTTGGCAACTGATGAGTTTTCTGTACAAGCTTGGGTTTATCTAGATACCGCACCTGCATCAAATGATGATCAAGTAGTGATCATAAGTAAAGGAGATAATACCGATTTTAAATGGCATCTAAGTGTCCGAAATAATAGCGGATCCACACAATATAATGCTACGTTAAACAATGTTGCTGTTTCCCGGTCTGCAAATACCACTATTGTAGGCGGCTGGCATCATGTGATAATGACCTACGATGACAGTACTGATAGACAAATCCGTATTTATGTTGATGGAAGTGAAGTTACTTATGCTACGCAAATTGCTATGAGCGGAAGCTACTCCAGTGATGCTTCCAAAAATCTGAGAATCGGAAGCCATGCAAATGAAGCTACTTATTGGGATGGTAAAATCGATGAAGTTCGGATTTACAACAGAGAATTGTCAGCAGCAGAAGTGCGATCTCTCTATCAGTGGGCGCCGGGACCGGTGGCATACTGGGACATGGATGAATCATCCGGCAGCAATGCAAATGATAAAAGCGGAAACGGAAATACCGGATCTCTTCAGGGAGGTAGCTCATGGGTGACTGGAAAATACGGCGGAGGCTTAAGTTTTGACGGGAGCGGAGATTATATCAGCGCTGGTAGCGATACATCCGTTGATGATTTTTTTGACGGTGGAGGTACCGTGTCTTTTTGGGTGTATCCGCGGAGTGCCGGTGAGAACGGGTTCGGAAGATTTTTACATAAAAGTAATAGTACCAGTATCTGGGCAACCGGATCGGGAAGTGGGATGGATATACTTATGTGGCAGGGGTTCGATACATCAGGAAGTACACGTTGGACATTCGACAATGTTATGACGGAAGATACATGGAATTATATTACACTGACGTATGATAATAGTTCAACTACTAATGATCCGTCACTTTATGTAAATAGTATAAAAAAAACTCTAAGTGCTGAAAGTACTCCTCCGGTAGGCACGCGCACCAGTAATGCTTCATCTACACTTGTTCTTGGAAGTAATGGCAGTAATGCCGATTCTGACAGTATTTTAGATGAATTCCGTATTTACAACTATGCCCGCACGCAATCTCAAATAATCGAAGACATGAATGCAGGGCATCCCTTGGGAGGATCTCCCGTAGGTTCACAGCTTGCGTACTGGAATATGGATGAGGGGTATGGCGATCTTGCACATGACACAATCGGCAGTAGCGATGTTTGGCTTGCCGGAGGTGATGTCTGCCCCGGCGACACCGAATGCCCCACATGGACCAATGACGGAAAGTTCGGGAAGGCACTTTCTTTTGACGGGGGAGATCTCATGGAAGCAGAAATGGTTGCAGGGTATGACAATAACGGAACCGATCCGTATACAGCGACTCTTTGGTTCAAATCAGATACGAATCCGACAAATAACTATGCGTTGATGGGAATTGTGAGCAATTTTGGCGGAAACCAGGACAGATTTATTCAGGTGACTTCAACCGGTGTCCCACGATTTTATGTATATGACGGGAATGAACGATATGCAACAGGAACTACGGTCGTTACCGACAACTCCTGGCATCATCTGGCGGGGGTTTTTGAGGGTACGACAATATATATCTATGTTGACGGTGAGCTTGAGGGCACAGCGACGACTACCGGTTCGGAAAATCATACCAATCCGTATGTCAGATTTTCCCATCAGGTCACGAGTTATTACAATCATACGGTCGGCACGATAGATGAGGCCAAAATATATACAGCTGCGCTTACAAAAGAACAGATTTTACTGGATATGAATCAGGGTAGATCCATGGTACTCGGCGCGCAGAGCACCGGAGTAGGAGGAACTTCTCCATCAAATTCATCCGCTCGTTCATACTGTATTCCCGGTGATACCTCGACCTGTAATTCTCCGGTTCTTGAACTTAATTTCGAAGAAGCAACAGGCCAAACCGCTTACGATACCAGTACGAACGGAAATAATGGGACCCTTGGTGCGAGTACTAGTGCAGGGAGTGATGATCCGATCTGGAGCCTCGGTCCTGATCACAAAGCGGGGAATGGCGTACAACTTGATGGGACTGATGATTATGTTCGTGTCTCAGATTCTACAACACTTGATTTTCAAAACGGAAGTGTCTCTGTAAGTATGTGGGTATATTGGAATGGAAGCAGTAACTATGAAAGAATATTGAGTAAAGCTAATACAGGATCACCATACCACGGTGATTTTTACTTACAGATTAACGGTGCAGAAAGTCCTCAAGAAATAATTGCTCGATTTAAAACAGGTTCAGGTACGAGTGAAAATCCAATTGTTGAAACAAACACAAATTTCCCAACCAATCAATGGGTTCATGTCTCAGCAACTTTCAATACAGCTACAAATACGAGTAGGCTATTTATTAACGGGGCACTTATTGATGAGGATACATCGAGTACGGAAGAAATTGTAGATAATTCCGGATTCTTATGCATTGGATGTAATTCATCTTTTACATCTTCAAATTTTAGCGGGAAAATCGATGATGTAAAAATTTTTGACTACGCCCGTACTCCAGCTCAAATTGCTTGGGAATATAGTAAAGGAGCACCGATCGCGCACTATCGCCTGGATGAGTGTCAGGGGACAACTGCTAATGACTCTGCCTTCACACCGTCAGGTACTGCCGGTAACAATGGTACGATAAATGCCGGATCATCCGGTAATACCACTGTCGGAACTTGCACGTCCGGGAGCGCTACCGAAATGTGGGCAAACGGTGCATCTGGTCAATGGGAGGCAAGTCTTGATTTTGATGAAACAGATGATAGGGTAGTAATACCTGATATGGATATTGGGCAGGAATCTACGATCTCTTTCTGGTTTAACTCTGATGATAATACCGGTACGGGATATCAATATATGTATAGTCACGGCACCATTCAAACCGCAAACTCAATCAATATATATTTTAATGAAGACAGCAACGGGGTCAATACGCCAGGTGCCATTTTGGTGAGCATAATGGATAGTAATGACGGTATTCCACTTCTTTCACAGGATGTACAGACACAGACAGGATTGTCAGATAGTTCTTGGCACCATCTTGTAGTGACGATTACTTCTACCGGAACGAAAGCTTATGTCGATGGCGTGCAGCAGATATCGTATTCAAACGGTAATGGTGGAGTTAATCCTTCAGGAAGTATTTATATCGGAGCTCGCAATGATCTGAATTCTCAACGATATTATGATGGAAAAATTGATGATGTTCGAATTTATAATTATGCTTTGACTACGACCCAGATAACGGAGCTCTACAAAGGCGGCTCTGTTACGTTCAAATAGTACTTCTTACTCACGCTTCGGAAGCCGTGCCATATTATGAAGAAGGGCTTGTCCCTTCCTCCAAAAACAGGTAGAATGAAGTATGCTGGGACGACTTTCTGTACTAAAAGTAATAAAGTTAAAACTTTCTCATTTTTTTTGTTCGTTCATTTTATTGTTCCATCGTATTCCTCGTTTGCGTAATAAAAGAGAATATAAAAAAATGTTTCGCTCACGAACTGCGCTCATTAGCATACTTGGTTTAATAGTCGGCATCTCTCTCGTATCACTATTCCTCCTGAAAGGAAGAGGTGCTGCGGCAAATTGGTATAACGATAACTGGGGTTTTAGAAGAAAAATAACAATTGACAACACTAAAGTCAGCGGTAGTTCGGATTTGACAAATTTCCCGGTTCTTGTGTCATTTAGCTCCGATACAAATCTATCAACTAATGCTAAAACCGATGGGAGTGATATATTATTTGTTGACGAGAAAGGTCAACAACTGACCCATGAAATTGAGTATTACTCTGCCGGAACACTTGTCGCTTGGGTTCGTGTTCCCACACTTTCGACGTCTGTTGACACTGTTCTTTATATGTATTACGGCAATTCAAGTGCATCCGGCCTTGAAAACGGAACAGCAGTTTGGTCAAGTGATTATCGCGGGGTTTGGCATTTATCAGAAACGTCAGGACAACATCAAGACTCAACAACTAATAACAATGACTCAACGGCAGTAACTGTCACTACACAAGGCTCCGCTACGGGGAAAATCGGAGGAGCCGATGATTTCGCCTCGGGAAATGAAGTGATAGTAGCTGATAGTGACAGTTTGGATATAACAAGCAGCTTTACTGCAGAAGCATGGGTGAAAGCTGATACTATTGGAGGAAGTGGTACATGGAACTCAATAATTTATAAGGGTGGGAATTCGAATTATTTCCTAGAACTCACTGATTCTGATGAGATAGATGCGGGATTTTATGGAGGGGGAGACTGGAGGAGTGCTGTAACATCCAATTCACCTGTAAGTACCGGTACCTTTTATCATGTTGCAGTAGTTCATGATGCGGCAAATGATACGATCAAAGCATATGTTAATGGTGTTGAGAAGTCATCTGTTAGTAGTATTACTCAGACACCGCTTACAAATACAAGCACTTTTACTATCGGAGAAAATTTCTATAATGAGACGTTTGACGGAATCATTGATGAAGTCCGACTTTCTGATTCGGCCAAAAGTGTTGATTGGCTTTTGACTCAATACAACAATCAAAACTCTCCTTCAACTTTTTACAGTACGGGATATGCAGAAGAGCGAACACTCGGACCTGCGGCATACTGGAAGTTTGATGAAGGAAACGGTACGAGTGTGAATGATTCATCAGGAAATTCGATTATCGGGACGATAGGGACAGGAGCATCTGCCCCGACATGGGTAAACGAAGGGTTTTGTGTAAGTGGCAACTGTCTGCAGTATGACGGAAGCGATGATTATTTAACGTTCGGAGATAATTTAGATATTGAAGATGGGCAAGATTTTACCTTCACTGCCTGGATAAAATCTAATAGTTTCTCTACAGTTCAGACCGTATTGGCAAAAAAATTAGGGAACTCATCAGGTCAAGCAGGATATTTGATAAACATCGGAACCGGAGGAACATTGAATTTTTATGCTGCTGATGGTACAGATCAAGTCTGGAAGGGGAGCAGTTCAGCAATGTCTCCCAACACTTGGTATCATGTGGCTTTTGTTTTTGATGAAGATAATGCATCAAACATATCATTTTATATAAATGGAGTTGCTACCTCAGGAAATTTAACAGGTACACTGGGTGATATTAACTCCTTAGCAAATGTTCAACTATTAGGCATCGGGGTAGAGCCGGATCGACAGTATGTGTTCAATGGTTTTATCGATGAAGCAAAGTTCTATTCTTATGCGCGAAGTGCAGATGAAATAAAGCAGGATTATTTATTTTCTTCCGGTAGAGGGGCAGCTGCAGTACTGGGAGCACAAGATTCATCTTTTCTATCCAATGGGCTTGTGGGATATTGGAAAATGGATGAGACGACAGGGACAACCGGTCCGAGTTGGACAGCAGTTGATTCATCCGGAAACGGGAATAACGGAACAGGAGCTGGGGACGCCGGACCGGCAACTGGAAAGTTCGGAAATGGAGGGAGTTTTGACGGAACTGGAGATAAAATTACAGTATCGGATTCGGCTTCTCTTGATATGGGAAATACTGCTACATGGTCTGTATGGTTTAAACTGGATTCTTTACCCTCAACTGCAGGTAATTCCTATAGATTATTAGATAAATGGATAGGGACAGGAAATCAACGGTCGTTCCAACTTTATGTCGCGACAACTGATAAGCTGCATATGGATATCGATCCTGACGGAACAGATGTCCTCGATGTTGATATCGCCGGTGATAATGCTCTGGTTGTAGGTACATGGTATCACGTAGCCGTAGTCGCAGATGGTTCACAAGGATATATGTATGTCAACGGTGTGAAGCAGAGTGATATCGAAAATTTGAGCGGTATATATAGCAGTACAGCAGATCTGTATATTGGGTCAGATACAAGTTCCAATTATTTTGATGGGGTAATAGATGAAGTGAGGATATATAAGCATATTCTTTCTGCATCTCAAGTCAAAGCTCTCTATGAATGGGCACCCGGGCCGGTAGCTTATTATGACTATAATCCCACAGTGTCAACGACTTTAGCATCCCGAGTATCTGCATCAACGGATGATGCTGAGGAGGACGTAGACGGCGCGACTATTGGCGCAGTTGACGTGGTGAGTTCTGATTTAGAACTCACGCAGGAAGTCGATAATCAATTGGTCGGAATGCGTTTTAATAATATAAGCATTCCTCAAGGAGCGGAAATAGCAAGCGCTTATGTTCAATTCCATGTGGATGAAACCAGTTCCGGTACCACCAATTTAACATTTCATGCAGAAGATAGTGATAATGCTTCTACTTTTTCAACGACGAATAGCGATCTTTCTAACCGAACGCAAACTTCCGCTTCTGTCAGTTGGAATAATGTTCCTGCATGGAATACGGTAAGTGAAGAGGGGGATAATCAAAAATCACCCGATATTGCTTCAGTTGTACAGGAAGTGATAGATAGACCGGGCTGGGCTCAAGATAATAGCATTGCCATACTGGTAACCGGTACCGGTTCCAGAATAGCCGAATCGTATGATGGAGAATCGCCAAGTGCACCGTTACTTACGATCAATTATGTCGGAGGGAATGTAAGAAATACAACAGAACTGCCGGATAAATCGTCGCATGGATATACAGGTGCATTATCAAATTTCTCTAGTACTTCCTTTGTTCAGGGTAAATTTGGTTCCGGTTTATCATTTAACGGCACTGACAGCACTATAACAGTAACGGATACAGCAGATTTAAATTTTAATGGTAATAGTTTTACCATTCAAACATGGTTTAACGTAAATACTCTCCCTTCAGTCGGAGCAGAACACCAAATATTGGTAAGTAAAGCAAATGATTCAGGTTTTGATGATGCAAGAGGGTGGGAGATAATGCTCGATAAATATACCGATAAAATTAGGACCAGGATTTGGGATAACGTAAACGATGGCGGTAGTGCTGATGGTGAAGCATATAGCAACTCGGCGCTTTCTACAAACACTTGGTACCATGTAGCAATGGTTTTTGAAACTACTACAAATACTCTTTCAGTGTATGTTAATGGTATAAAGCAAACTGAAACTGCAACAGTTGACGCGTCAGATCACTCAAACAACTTAATTATCGGTGCATATAATACAAGTGGTGCATATGCATTTAGCGGAATTATTGATGAAACTAAAATCTACAACTATGCTCGGACTAATGAGCAAATACTTCAAGATGTAAATGGAGGGCATCCTGTCATCGGGACACCGGTAGGTTCAGCAGTTCTTCAATTGTCATTGAGTGAAGGGTATGGCAGCATAGCTCATGACATAAGTCCCCGAGGGAACAATGGTACTCTTGGCACTGGTTCATCTGCTCCGAGTTGGACAAACGACGGTAAATTCGGGAAAGCTCTTTCATTTGACGGGAATGATTACCTAAATGTCTCTGACAGTGATGATTTTACATTCGGCAATGGCACGACGGATTCTCCTTTTACAGTTTCAGCATGGATTAATACGTCAGATGCAACTCAAGGCACTATTGTAGGAAAATTTGATGATACCAGTGGAGATCAAAAGAGAGAATTTCTGCTGTATCTCAGCTCTTCTGATTATCTCACGTTTGAAATTAATGATGAAACAGCAGGCGGATACATTGCTCGAAGTTGGGCAACCGCATTTCCAGAAAACACTTGGCATCATGTACTTGGTGTCTATGATGGATCTGGTGTAGAATCAGGAATCAAGATATATGTTGATGGTGTGCAAAAAGATGACACCAGTTCAAGTAGTGGCAGTTTTACTGCTATCCAAAACACAACTTCTTCGGTTGAAATAGGTGCTCACTCAATTTCTGCGACCGGAAAGACATACTTTTTCGATGGCATTATTGATGAGGTAAAAATTTATCCTTTTGGCCTCACCACAGATCAAATACAAGTAGTTTACAATGGCGGGAAAACGATGGTTCTTGGTGCCAAGTCAACTGCTTCTGACGGAACTACTCTATCAAATTCTGCCGCGCGTGAATATTGTGTCCCGGGAGATACAAGTACCTGCACCCCGCCGATTATAGAATATACGTATAACGAAGGTATCGGATTAACGGTTCCTGACACTTCGGGAAACAATAATAATGGGGTTGGCAATAACATCACATTGAAATCTGGAAAGGTAAGTAAAGCAAGTAATTTTTCAGGCAATCTAGGCAGGATAGATTCTACGAATAACAGCTCGATAACTGGTAGCAGTGCTCATACTGTTTGTACCTGGTTTAAAAGTGTTAATAATGCGTCAAGAAAAGCAATTGTTTCTATTGGTACAGAATCAACAGGTGGAGGATATGGAGTAACTATAACCAATAGTCTGCTGGAAATACATTTACCTAATGTCGGAAATACATTGACGAGTACAATCGATCCAACAGCTTGGAATCATGTGTGTCGATCATATACAGGAACAGTACAGAAATTGTATGTCAATGGCGCTTTGATAAGTCAGGAAACGAGGTCTTTTACCCTCGTAGATGCATCTTTCCACGTAGGAAGGTGGTTCGTAAGAGTTGATGGAACGTATGATTATACCGGGCTCATAGATCAGACGAGATTATATAACTATGAACGCACTCCTGCACAGATTGCATGGGAGTATAATCGGGGAGCTCCGGTCGCTCACTATAAATTCGATGAATGTCAGGGGAGCACCGCATACAACTCAGCTCTGAATGGAGATGGGAAAGCAGCGGGGAATAACGGGACAATAACGATTGGTGGTTCAGGTACATCAAGTGTCGGGAATTGTTCTACAAGCAGTACAGCATGGGGAAATGGGGTAAGCGGGAAAATAAACTCCAGTCTTGATTTTGACGGTACTGATGATTATGTTTCCACAAGTGATTCATCTGAACTTAGTTTCGGTGATGGGACTACAGACAAACCTTTTTCAGTAAGCGCATGGATAAAAATGGATGATGCCACAGATTTCCAATTTGTAAATAAATTACCTGCAAGTGGTGTACTGTCGAATATGGAGTGGGCGTTGGGCGTTGGTGTTACCGATAGACTAGGACTCAGATTGTATGACAGTAGTGCTCTTGTCTATATCGGTAGATATTCGGATACAACCTTAACTGCTTATGAAGGCCAATGGGTACATGTTGCTATGACATATGATGGTTCGGAAAGTACAAATGGAATAACCTTATATATAAATGGGAACGAAATTGCATCGACTGCTGAGTCTGCAGGCTCCTATGCCGGAATAGAAAATACAACTTCAGATTTGCGGATTGGAACACTTCTTCCCAGTGATGCAACATACAAAAAATTTGCCAATGGCAAAGTAGATGATCTGAGAATTTATAACTACGAATTGACAGCAGCACAGATCAGAAACAGTATGAATAACGGTGCAATCTCATTCAAGTGATCAGAGATTAAAGGATGCATAAGGAATCTTCGATAATGACTCCACTACAAATACAATTACTGAAAGTAATGGATATACACTCCATGATGCCACAAATCCCAGTTGCCAGTTGATGAGGCCTAGGGGAATGATGATCAGCCCGAGGATCATAATAGGCGCGATAAGCCATGCTATAAGTATGTTGGCAATCGGTGCAACCAGTGAAATTTGGCGAAAGTAATAAAAGATGATCGGTACCGTAAAGACCTGTGCAGATAAAGATATTCTCAGTTCGTCAAAAATGTAATTTGCAAGTCCATGCGATTGATGATCCGGAGAATTGGGTATGTCATCATTTTTGACAGGTGATCCGAATAATATAATGCCGAGAGTTGCAGCGAATGATAACTGAAAAGAAATGCTGGTTAACCATGTATGATTGATCAATATCATGATGACAGCGGAAAGAAAGAGTGCGTACAATGTGATAGTTTTTCTTCCGAATAACAGACCTACAAGCGATAGCACTCCCATAATTCCGGCACGTACTACAGGTGCTTCCGGACCAACAAAAAAAATAAAGCTGATGATTATTGCAACAGTTAAAAGCATGGCAAATCTTCGGCCAATCAGAGGAACGGTCGAACGAAGAACGATCGCAGAAAGAAGTGTAATATTCATCCCTGATAATACGACGATATGGATAAGCCCGACGGTTTTCAGCTGATTATAAAACGTATTTGTAACAAAAAGCGGCCTACCCAGAAGTATTCCGTTTAGAAGAGATGCATGAGGCTCCGGAAGATAGGAATTGAATAGGTGGGTAACAGTGTCCATAAAAACTACGATTTAAGATTTATGAATCATGATTTAAGAATGATTTTGTTTTTGTAATAAGCCCTTGAAGTAATTTATGTACAATGTTTATTTGACTTGCTAGTTGGTGAAACTCTTCTTTTTTCAAATAGTTAAGATCTCTTGAAATCAATAATTGGTTTTTCAATTCTATTAATGATCCGTGAGAATGGTAGTAAAATAATAATTTTTCCTTATATGTTCTTTTACCAAAACCTTCAGAGATATTGCTTGTAATTGAGATAGAAGCACGTCTCATTTGGTCTACGAGAAAGAATCTTTCTCCCGCAGGAAACTGGTTTGTTAACTGGTAGATTTTAAGTACTAACGAGTGTCCTTCTTTCCAGACATGAAGATCAGTAAATGACCTTATTTTATTCATAAATCTGAATTCTTAAATCATAATTCAATGTGGCTTTTAATTTTGTCATAAGTAGACTGATTCATAACCTTTTTGTTCAACAAATCTTCAAGGGTGATATACGGACGGTTTTCGATAATTTTTTGTGCTGTCACAGGGCCTATACCAGTTAATGTTTCTAATTCTTCAGCGGATGCTTTATTTAATGAAAGTGTAAATTGACTCTGAGTATTGGTGCTATCCGTTTTTGGTACCTCTAAGACCTCTGATGCATCTTCACCAAGTGGTTGTAAGTACTCCAAAACACGCTTTTGTTCTGTGAATGTTCCTAGTGCTATATCAAACATAAAAGGAATATAAATTTTATCCTGATCTCCTACAAAACGAGCCATATTAAAATTTCGCGCAACAAAGTACCGATCCGCTTCATACGAAATTCCACCTGCCATTTCAACTAAGTCTCCTATGCGGGCACCGGCTGAGGCTTCATAAACTCCTGGATTGTAGACAGCACCTGAGACATCAACAAATACCGATTTATTAAGAGGAGGAGCTATAGAAATTGGCTGTTTTATTGGTTCTACGGCCGCTTCCAGAGGAGTAATTTGATTATGTATTTGCTGCATTATCGAAATTATCGTAATGATCGCGGCAATACTAATAAGGCAGATTTCGATGACATATTTACGAAAAGAAGAAGTAATACTTACAAATATGTTGTTATGTAATGGTATACTATTTTCCATACACACATTGTACCATATCCGAAAGTCAGACTATTTTTTTATGGATTTAAGGATGAGTGAAGAGAGAAAAAATAAGATCATAAATAATATAAAAGCCACGGTATAAGTAAATGGAAAGACATAGTACTGTATCGATACGTTAGATTGTTCGGTATCATCTCCGATCTGAAGATTTGCCTGTGCTGTGTATGATCCCATAAAAGTGCCGGGTAGTATTGCTGTATTGCTATCAGAAGTTTTGATGCTTTCACTACTTGTTCCCGTGATGAGTCTTTGAGAGTTGGCAAGAATATACTGTTTGCTGATTGGTATCACTGTTGTCTCTGAGTTCAATTTTGGTTGAACTGTAATTGTTCCTGATGCCTGAAGCACGCGCTTTCCTTTATTTGCAACGGTCAACAGTACCGGAACCGGTTCAAAACTATCAAAAAAAGCAATTTCTTTATTTCCAAACCGAAAGGAATACTGCGGTTGGACTGTGAATTGGGTGATCTCACCGTTAGTCTGTAACCTGCCGTCTTTTGTGATGGAAAGATAAATATTACTTCCAATCCCGCTTTCTAAAATAAGACTGCTGGTATCACCGAAACCTTCTGTTGGCTCCGTTTCTGCAACGAGCGTGAAATAATAGTCTCCCTCTGCGATGTTTTCGTTGGATTTCATTATGAGATCAAATTCAACTGCTTCCCGAGATGAAATGAGAAAGGGTTCGTCTATTTTCAGTGTTACATCTGACGTCGTGAATTGAGGGAAATCCGGCACATCCGAGTTATAAGGAATAAGTTCATATGAACCTGTCGAGTCATTGCTTGTCAAAAGATATACCTGAAGTTTCATGACAGTCGGGTCACCGGTATTGGTGAGAATGTAGGGGAGTATTATTGTTGCTCCCGGCTTTGCTATCACATGATTTTGAGAAGGGTTAAGAGAAAAAGCAAATTGTTGCGCGTGAACTAAACTTGACTGAGGAACAATAACCATAATTACACAAAGGAGTAAAGGTAATACGAATTTTAGTAAGGTGTATTTTGTATAGTACATGTTAATAGGGAAGTGCAAAAAATCTTACAATTGATGAATATGTCTCATCATTCAGCGCATCAGCAATGATTCTCCAGGTTATTGTTACCGTATTATTTTTAGTTGATTCACCTTGTTTGAGCAACGTAATACTTCCATCCAATGAAGGAGGACGATAGAATGTTTTATCCTGAAAATCTTTCGGGATACGTGACCCTGAAAGATTATACCCCCATCCGGGAGGTTGTTGCTTTTTCCAGCTTTCAGCGCGAAGCGGACTGCATGTTTGGTGACTATCGCATCGTGTAGTCGGAATTGTAGTCCCGTTTACCGAAGATAATCCGGTGTGTGCATTCATTAAAACTTGAAAACCCGATTCTTCTGAAGAGATGGTTGCAACCGATTTTTCTTCCTGAACTGGCGCGGTCTCAAAAGAGCTAAAAGCAATTTGTGTTCTGTCTATAGAAAAAAATATATCTTGGCGTGTACTTCTTACTATGTATCCGTTTTCCTCAAATCTCTGTTGTTCAGATACGGTAAACGACCCCAGATGTCCGGAATCTGATGCTGCCCCAACATCAAGTTGCTCAAGCTCCAATATATATTCCTGACCGGGTGGCAAAGGAGATGGTGTGGGTGTATTGAGCAAAAGATCAAGGTCAATTTGTGCCTGTGCTGACTGTGCTGAAGCCAGGACATAAAAAGAAATGCCAATGATTGAGAGAGTGAAAACAATACGGTGCATAGTATCATTTTACGATACTATCAAAAAAAACGTGGAACGTTCCGCAAAGGAAGGCATTCCACGTTTTTTGATTATTCGATTATTCGGATTGAATTTCAAGTTTAATACTTGGTGTCATCGTAGCTGCGATATATGCATCTTTGATGTTTTTGTATCCGAC
>Ga0066639_10003332_pt1 | contig 13947 bp, 13 predicted proteins | sample CryGeyCG2114_010_2_FD_59504 | JGI IMG/M metagenome (GOLD analysis project Ga0066639, IMG submission 59504) | Groundwater microbial communities from aquifer - Crystal Geyser CG10_big_fil_rev_8/21/14_0.10 | ecosystem: Environmental > Aquatic > Deep subsurface > Groundwater | place: USA: Utah...
TAAGGCTTTAGTTTCACAAACTATTAAACACACCCCAACAACAATTTTATCAAAATTTTTTCCTTATCCCTCCTCGTTGGGTAAAAAAGAAAAATCAAAACTACTACATTTATTAAATACTGAAAAGAAACATAACCTTTTTTTAACTACTACCTGCCTCTTCAGTCAAAAAGAGAAAAATAAACTATATAGCAACAATCTAAAAGAACGAGCCAAAGACAACCAAGAAAAAATAAAGCTAATGATAAAAAATAACTTTACTAAAACTAATCAAAAATTTCTTAATCAATTAATTGCAAACGACTTTGAAACCTGGCTCCCCAACTATATCTTATATCAAGATGACCGCATGTCGATGGCCCATGGTCTTGAATCAAGAGTTCCCTTTCTGGACCTCAAATTAGTTGAGTTTATTCACTCACTTCCTCTCAAATATAAAATAAATGGGCTTACAACAAAATACATTTTAAGAAAAATGGCAACAAATCTATTACCTGAAAATGTAACTAAAAGAAAAAAACAACCCTTCTATTTCCCTCTCGAATACTACCAAAGTAAAGAACTTGATCAACTAATAAATGACACCTTATCAAAAAAGCAAATTGAAAAAAGAGGTTATTTTAATTACCCTTATGTAAAAAACATCGTTAGAAATTTTCCACAAAGTCCGCTATTATTAAGTAAACAACTTTTCTCATTAATTATTTTTGAATTATGGTGTCAAAACTTTTTGGATTAGACAAATGAAAAATAAAAATAGAGAAAAAAATGAAACTCAACACTTTGATAATCTCATTATAAATAAAAATACTACCTGGTGGGGAAATGAAACCCCTGCTGGAAAAATCCGCCAACACAAAAGAGTTCAAATGCTAAACTCTGTCCTTCCAAAAAACAGTAAATTACATCTTCTCGAACTAGGTTGCGCTATTGGTGAGTTTACAAAAAGACTAGCAGATAACGAAAAACTTCAAATCACCGCAATCGACATCTCACCTCAAGTTATTAAAACAGCTCGATCAAAAATAAATAAAAAAAATGTTTCCTTTTTAACTACCAATGCCTACAAACTTCCTTTTAAAGATAATTTTTTTGATATAATTTGTGGAAATGCCATCCTACACCACTTAGATCTTGAAAAAACTTTTCCAGAAATTAAAAGAGTTGCCAAAAAAAATGCCAAACTTGTCTTCTTTGAGCCAAATATATTTAATCCTCAGGTTTTTATAGAAAAAAATGTTCGCTTTATTGGTAAATTAACTCAAAACTCACCTGATGAAACTGCTTTTAATAGATTTAAACTAGTTAAAACTTTAAAAAGTTTTAACTGCAAGAACATTTCCGTCGTTCCCTTCGATTTTCTTCATCCCTTAACTCCAAAACAATTTATTACTACTCTTGAAAAAGTTGCTCAAATATTAGAAAATACTCCCGGCATTAAGGAATTTAGCGGATCACTGTTTATAACAGCCAACATATGAAAAAAATTACCCTCTCTATTATTATTCCTGCCTATAATGAACAGAAAACAATCGAAAAAGTAATTAAAAAAATTAAAAAAGCTTTTAATAAATCAAAGACTGAAATCGAAATCCTTGTTATCAATGACGCCTCAAAAGACAGAACCACTCAAGTTGCTAAAAAACAAAAAGTCAAGGTTATCTCAAATTTTAAAAATCTGGGTCCCGGCGCTAGTTTTAAAAAAGGAGTAGGAATAGCCAGGGGAAAATATGTTGGCTTAATAGACGGTGATGATACATACGAACCAAAAGATTTTCCTAAAATGCTTAAATTAGCTAATAAATATGATCAAGTTATCGGCAGTCGGAAAAATGAAGCGGGAACTCTTAAAGTTTTAAGAATTCCCGCCAAGTGGCTCATAAAAACTCTTGCCTCATACCTTACTCAAACAAAAATTCCCGATCTAAACTCTGGCTTCCGCGTCTTCAACAAACAAGTACTTGAAAAATATCTCTGGCTTCTCCCTGATAGATTCTCTTATGTCTCAACCTCAACAATGTCCTTTTTATCAAACAATCATCCCACCATCTGGTACCAAACCAACTACTATAAAAGAGTTGGTAAGTCAAAATTTCATCCTTTAAAAGACACCTACAACTACCTTCTGACCATTATTAGAATAATTATGTATTTCAACCCCTTAAGAATTTTTCTACCTCTAGCTATTCTCATCTTCACTTTTGGTTTAATAAAATCTTTTGTTGACTACTTTATTCTGATTCATAGACTCCAACTTTCTGACATAATAATTATTCTTTCCGCTGTCATGATAGCAATTCTCGGTCTTATCGCTGACTTAATTGTTACAGTAGGAAAAAGCATTAAAAAATCATAGCTGCATCATGTACTCCCAAAAATCTTTAAATCATATTTGCATCAACAACATACCTCGACTATTAAATTTAATTGATCAAAACCCATTTTCAAACACCTATGGCTGCTTTGACAGAAACTTCTGGCATTACAAAATCGCCAAAGACTTCCCCAGCGCAACCTACCAACAAGGAGTTTTGTCGCTCGCTATTATTTATAAATATAATTTAAAAAACAATCCCTACTATCAAGACAAAAAAATAATCGACTTAATCAGTGCAGCAATCAACTACTGGCAAAAAATTCAACACCGTGATGGATCGTTTTCTGAATGGTATCCAAACGAAAGAAGCTATGTCGCCACTTCTTTTACCTCATTTGCAATCTCAGAAACTCTTCTAATACTTAAAAATGTACTGGCTAAAAAACTACTTGAAAAAACCATCAACCACCTTGAAAAAAGCTACTACTACTTAAAAAAACAAAACGAACTATTTGTTGCAAACCACATCGCAGCTGATCTTCCATTCTTTTATAACCTCTACCTTTTAACAAAGAAAGATAAATATTTATTAAATATCAATAATAAACTAAAAGATCTTAAAAATATGCATAATCCTGAAGGCTGGTTTAAAGAATACAACGGAGCAGATTTAGGTTACCAAACCCTATCAATATATTTTTTATCCAAATACTATCAAAAGTCACAAAATAACAATATTAAACCATTGCTCAACTCTGCACTTAATTTTACCTCCTACTTTCTTCACCCGGATGGTTCATTTGGCGGCGAATATGGAAGTCGTAACACAACATATTTTCTACCTGCCGGCTTTGCAATTCTATCAAAATCAAATAAAATCGCTTCTAACATTTTTAGTTGGTGGCAAAAAAATCACCCTATTAATTTGCCTTTAGTTTCTGATGATAGATACTTTTGTTTTTTTTACCTGCCAAACTATCTTGAAACTTTAATTCAAAATACAAAAGCATCTCATACGAATAAAAGTTTTAACTATTTAAAAAACTTTAACAAAGCCAAAATATTAGTTATTAACAATAAAAAATACTATGCTGTCATCGGCTCAAACAAAAACGGCGTCATAAAAATATTTTCTCAGGATCAAAAATCAAAGCTTATTTTTTCCGACGTTGGCTATTTCGCAAAATTACCTAACCAAAAAATAATTACCTCTCAATTTATTAATCCAAGGGCTAAAATATCAACAAAAATAAATAAAGACACAGCAATCATAAAAATTATTACTAACCTAGCCTATATAGATAATATAAGTTCAAGCCCTTTGATATTTTTGTTTTTAAGAATATTCAACTTAACTATTGGCAGAACTAATTTTTTTTCAAATCTCCTTAGTAATACCTTAAAAAAAACAAAAATAGCTAACAAATCTTTTTCCAACACTAAACTAAAAAGAACTATTACATTAGAAAAAGACTTAGTAAACATCAAAGACAATATTTATTTGAATAACTTTTTTACTAAATTCGCAACCCTTTCATCTGGATCTTTACTTTTTGTTCCTTCTTCAAAAATCTCACCTATCCCTACTTTTCCAATTTTAAATATTGACTTAACTGAAATATCTAAAAGAAAACAATTTTTAACTATAAAACAAACCATCAATTTTACCTCGAATAAACCCAAAACTACCTGTCAGATCAGTCACTAATTATGTTAATATATTTTCATTATGAAAGTACTATTTTTAATCCCACCATCAAAATCCAGTCGTAATGTTGCCCGCGACCTTGTCTATGGTTGCTGGTGTAAAGGCAAAAGAATCGGCGGTATATCTTTCCCCCCCATCTCTCTTCTTGAAGTAGCAAGTGTTATCAAAAATGAGGGACATCATGTATTAGTTCTTGATGCCCCCGCCACCCAAACTCCACTTTCAAAACTGAAAAATATCATTAAAAAATACAACTTCGTCGTCATCCTAACTTCCACAATGAGTATAAACGAAGACTCTGAAATCCTTTCCCTGCTTAAAAAAGCCAACCCAAGATTAAAAACAATTGTTTTCGGCGGTCACCCAACCAGCATGCCTAGATATACCTTAGCTAAACCCGGAATTGATTTTATAGTTCGATGTGAATCAGAATATATAATAAAAGACTTAATTAACGCTTATGCAAAAAATAACGACTCTTGGAAAAAAGTAAGAGGTATTGGCTTTAAGCAACAAAAGAAAATTATAATTAACCCTCCTTATCCCCTAATTAAAAATCTCGATGACCTTCCTTTCCCAGACAGATCCATGCTCCCTAAAAATATCGACTACTTTAATCCCGTAGTCAAACGTATGCCATATACAACAATCTTTACCTCCCGAGGTTGTCCAGGAAGATGTACCTTTTGCGCATCACCAATATTCTATGGTCGTAAAATACGCTACAGAAGCGCAAACAGTGTTCTTGCTGAATTAACTGAAATATCCAAGCTTGGATATAAAGAAGTATTTATAAGAGATGAAATTTTTACTGTCAACAGGAAAAGAGTTGTTGCCATCTGCAATGGCATAATAAAAAATAATCTTGATTTAACCTGGATAGCTAGTTCACGCATTGATACTATAGACAAACCCCTTCTAAAACTAATGAAAAAGGCTGGTTGTCACTTAGTGAGACTTGGAGTTGAATCTGGAGTACAAGAAATACTCAACAACGTTAAAAAAGGAATAAAAGTTACTCAAACAAAAAAAGTATTCAAATACGCTAACTCTGTAAACATCGATACTCATGCTCATTTAATGATCGGCATGCCTGGAGATAACGAAAAAACAATTAAACAAACAATTGATTTCGTAAAAGAAATTAATCCTACAATTGCTACTTTTGGAATATGCACCCCTTACCCGGGAACTGAGCTTTTTAGTTTTGTTGCCAAAACACATCCAGAAATCGCCGACGGTAGCAAGGCCGATCTTTCAAATCTACACACTCAGGCATTTTACAATGACTGCTTCACAAGTCTTAACAAAAAAGAGCTTGCTGAACTTCTTAAACACTCCTACAAAAGCTTCTATCTTCGCCCAAGCTACATCTTTAGCTGGCTTAAAAAAATAAATAGTCTCGATGAAGCAAAAAGAGTTATTCTTGCAGGTCTCACTGTTTTTGATTTTGCTCTTGGGAAGGATGAATAACCTTAAATATATAAATATCCGGACCTACATACTCAACCTCTCCTTTAATAATTTTAGTCTTATCTAAACACAAACTCACCCCCCCAAGAATACCTCTCAATTCTTTTTTATTTCTTTCAAAAAGTTCATATAAAGGATTAGATTTATCAAATGTATTTTCATCAAGATATCGACCGTAAAACCCGCTCGACAAAACAACATAATCTACATCCTCCTCCAACAAAAAATCGCAGTTTCGAAAAGTTGTTCTATACTGACCAGATACATACACATCATTCTCATATTTCCTTATTTTCTCATCAGACCACCCCTCGGGCCAAATCGGCCTCTCTTCCTTATACCAGTAATCGACTACCTTATACCATGGGTTATTTTCACTAAACTCCCCTAATTTTGGTTTTATCTTATTCAAATTGCAAAAATTTAAACAAGAAGGAACCATTTCTGGATCAAAAAGTTCAGGTGAATAAGGAACCACCGCCAATTTAGCTCCCTGCTCAATATTGCTTTCAACCCAATCCCTTGCTACTGACCTCGTATCTAATTCCGTTAACTCGCAAGCTTTCAGTAAATCGTTTTTAATTGTCGGCAAAAAGAAAAAAATAAATAATAACAGCAAATAAACCCACCTATATTTAAGCTTAATTACACTAAAAACCTCTCCTAAAAACCTCCCCACCAATACCGCAAAAACTGGAAATATTGGAAACAGATAATGAATATCGTTTCCTATTTTTGTATAGGTAGAAAGTACAAAAAAATACAACAAAAACAATGTCACTAAAATAATATCTATTGCCTTATGCTTTAATAAAGCATAAACAACACCTGCATAAACTAACAAACCAAAACTACCCTCGTTAATAACAATCGCCTTAAAAAGCCAAAAAAAGCTTTCCTGAGTCTCTTTTCCCATCCAACCTGTTCTTAATGCACTAGTTGCATAAGAATAAGATGGATAAATAATTGTTATTATCTTGTCTGGGTTTTCTATTAATGCCTTACCAATTTCCCCAGTTTTAAACCATAAATGAGGATGACCAATAAAAATACCCACTCCAACCAAACACAAACTCAAGTAGAAGTTTTTAGAAAAAAATAATACTTTTATCCACTTATTTTGCTTAAGACTAAAAAGGAAGTGAGATAACATAATCAAAAAAACGAACAAATAGGCATTATATTTTGTACTTATTGCAAGACCCACCAAAAAACCCAAACTTATATAATCAATGGTTTTTCCCCGATTTATTACCTTATAAGAAAACCAAATTGCCAAAGTACACAGCAAAGCCATCAAAGACTCTGGTTCGGCAATTCTTCCAAAACTCAAGTAGCTTGGTAAAAAAGTTAAAAACAAAGAGGCAAACAACCCCACAACTTTGCTTTTATAAAACTTAACCACAAGTCTGTAAATTAAATAAATAGTTATTAACTGCAATATTAAAGATATACTTCTCGCAATCAAAAAAAACGGTGTTTTGTTTGTTTCAAAAAGTAAATACAAATCAGTTCCATTGCTAATTTTTCCAACAATTAACAAAATTAATCCATACACTAACAAGAAAAAATTAATTAAATAAGACATTAAGGGGCCATAGACGCTATATGTTAGGGGTTTGAAAAAAAGACTGGGATGAAATCTTGCTCCATCTAAGACAACCTGTGCCTCATCAACAACATACAAATTAGGCAGTCCATATGACAAGCCAACTAACCTTATTATCAAAGAACAAACCAAAATTATCAACAAAATTACTAAACTCTTGTCTTTAAAACTGATATACTTATTTCTCATTTTTGACCGCAACCACAATTAATGAATTTCCCATCCATCCAAAGAAAAAATTAAAACCACAGAATAACAACTTAAACAAACCAAGCCCTATCTTATTATTAAAACGACTATAAATATTTTTATTAACCCAGTCTATATTTTGACACCAACTAGTATAAATTTTATAGCTGTTTATTCTTTTTTTATAAAGATAATCTCTTGTTTCTTTTCTGGTAAATCGATAAACATAATTTTTATCTACCTCTTCATAAACCTCCATAACTCCTAGCTTTATCAACAACGGAGTCAAAAAGGTTTTTTGAGCTTCCAAAAAAACAAATCCTTTTTTTGCCACCCGATACATTTCGTTTAATCCTTTATAAGGATCATCAAGATGATGCAAGCCATCATTTACCCACACAACATCAAACTCTTTATCTTTAAAAGGCAGTTTTGTTGCATCAGCAACCATTGTCCTGATCTTTTTACATCTCTTCTTTGTTTCTGAAACTAGCTTTTTATCTATATCAGTTGCTGTCACCACTGCCCCATTTTTAACCAAATAACAAGAATCAAATCCTCCACCACAACAAATAACCAAAACTTTTAGGTCCTTAATTGAAAAAGGTAGCAATTTAACTGCTTTTTTCAATCTATAATAAGCAACAAACTTCGCAATTTTACTTTTTCCTAATTTAAAGCTCTTCATACAAATTCAAAAACTGCTTAGCAATTTTCTCCCAGCTGTAATTATCAATTAATAATTTTTCTGATCTCCTCGACATTTTTGCTCTCAATTCCCTATCTTCAGCCAACCTCACAATTAGTCCTGCTAAGTGCTTATAATCCCCCCTCTCAATTGAATATCCATTATTATTCAATAAAAAGTGATCACTTACATGGCTTATATGAATCCTTTTAGGCAAAAGCATCGGTAAACCACAACCCAAACCCTCAAATATAGTTACCGAAGGATTTCCGGGCCAACAACCAATATCTGCCGCATTATAATAATATGCCAACTTTTCACTTTCAACAGAATCACACCATATAATCCTACTGTCAATATTATTATCTTTAGCATATTTCTTTAAATTTAAAACAGCACTCTCATCTCCTCCCCCCACCAACAACAGTTTTAGCTTCCTAAATTTAGCTAAACTCAACCTGAATGACTCAAAAAGAACATTTATATCTTTATCTCTTGTTATTTTACCAGCAAAAATAAGTAACACCTCCTCTTCTCTAACTCCAAGCTTTTCACGCATTTCCACCCTTTTTTTCTTATCAACATAAAAAATACTATCATCAGCTCCCAACCGAATAATCTTTACTTCACTTTTACCCAGTCCATACTCCTTACAAAAAAGAGCTCGCTCCGAATCACCTATGCCAACATAACCATCTGCTCTCTTTTTTATATATGGAATAAAAAAGTTTTTAAAAGTAAACATATAAATTTTTTTAACTAAACTATCTCTCAACTTTGTATTAAAGGGTGAACCATGATTATCATATATTAACTTGTATTTCAAATTATCTTTATAATAAGCCGCCTGTATCGTCAGATAAGAAAAAACCCCATCACAATATACCACATCAGGAGCTAACTTTTCTAATTTTTTCCCAACACCACTTAATATGATCAACGATCCATTTTTTAACTGCCAATTTGTTCTAAGCCTATGTACTTTCACTCCTTTTTCACGATAAACACCAACCCTCCTCTTTCTTTCCCCAAGCACTTTAAGAACCGTATTTTTATAATCAGGAAAAGGAAAATAGTAATTAGATGTAACTACATCTACTTTATGACCAAGTTTTTGCATTTCTTTTGCCAAATAATACTCTTGATATCCTAACTTTGGTTGGAAATAACTTACTAATATAACAATCTTCACTTTGCGCTAAACTCAACTAAATAATTTCTCAGTTTATCAACTTGTCTATCCCAACTAAAATTTCTCAACACATATTTTCTTGCTTTTTTTTCACTTTCTTTCACTTTCAGAGGATTTCTCAAAATCCACTCCATCTTCTTAGAAAAAGCATCTGCTGCCAGTTTATCAACCAAAAAACCACCCTCACTTTCTCTAACAATCTCTTTTAATCCACCAGAATTTATCGACAAAACAACAGTTCCTGACGCCATAGCTTCAAGAGGTGTCATTGCAAATGCTTCATTTTCAGAACCATATAGAAACAAATTCGCCTCCGCATATACTTTATTAAGCTCTCTTTCAACAACCTTGCCCCAAATTAAAACTCTATTACCATTTCCAGTATCCCTAATAATTCTTTTCAACCTGCCAACATCATCTCCTTCTCCAACAATAACAAGCTTGTACTTGTTCTTCAAACTCTCAGGTAACCCATCATATCCTTTAATTAAAACATCTATCCTCTTTGAATAATCAATTCCACCTAAAGTTAAAATGTAATTTTTCTTCATTCCACCAACCTTAAATTGATCTGGATCAATACTCGGATATAATACTAAATCAGCACTTCTTTTGTATACTTCATATATTAACTTTGCCCCATATTTTGAATTAGCAACAATCGAATCTATCCGATTAACAAAAAACTTGTCAATAACTTTCAAGGGGTATGAAAAAACACTTATCAAAACTCTAAAAATCACCGGCAAGCTCTTTCTTACCTTCTTTACATATAAAAATGCATTTGGCTCATGACACATCCATATTATCTTAGTATCAGGATATAAAATCTTATAAATACCTGCCCACCAGTGTGATGGAGAAGATTGAGCAAAGATTATTTTATTAGAAATACTATTCAGCTTTCTAATCAATCTAACCAAAAAATATGGAAAGCTAACCCAATAAAAAAAACTGTTCGTTAATTTTCCTCCCAGTTCATAAAGTTTAAAATTTGCTTTCTTTATTAATTTCGTATCTCCTTTGTCTATTGTCACAACACAACATTCAAAGCCGTTTTTTTGTAATCGTTTAACAATCTCATATGTAAACCTTGAGGCTCCCCTAAGTTTACAGAAATGCGGATGTAGAAAAACTACCATACATAAACTACTCTAATTAACTTAACTTATCTTTAACAATTACATAAAAACACCATCAAACATGTCCTTTATAAATAAAAAGATTGATATTTACAAAAATTAATCAAGTCCAAGCATAAATAAACAATCTTCTTATTTAACTTTAAATTTATACCATTCAATAGTCTTTTTTAGACCTTTATGAAAGTCAGTTTTAGCTTTAAAACCAAATTCTCTTTCTGCTTTTTTAGTATCAAGACATCTTCTTGGTTGCCCATCAGGTTTAGTTTTATCAAAGATAATTTTCCCCTTGTAACCTACTATCTCACAAATAAGCTCTACAAGTTTTTTTATTGATATTTCCTTACCTGATCCTAAATTACATGGCCCAGATTTATTGTACTTTTCTCCGGCTAATATTATTGCTTCAGCCGCATCCTCAACATATAAAAACTCTCTAGTCGCCCTCCCAGTTCCCCAAACGACAAGCTCATTTCTTTTCTTTTCTTTAGCCATCAAAGCTTTTCTTATCAAAGCTGGGATTACATGTGATTGCCTTGGATCCCATTTATCTCCAGGACCATACATGTTAACTGGCAATAGATTAATAGAATTAAAGCCGTACTCTTTCCTATACGCCTCCGAACCAACGATTAACATCTTTTTTGCAAGTCCAAACGGGGCATTTGTCTCTTCTGGATAACCACTCCATAAATTATTTTCCTTAAAAGGAACTGGAGTAAATTTAGGATAAGAACAAATTGTTCCTATTCCTATAAACTTCTTCACCCCACACCTTCTTGCCGCCTCTAACATGTAAACTCCCATTATTATATTATCATAAAACATCCTCCCTGGATGTTCCCTGTTAAAACCAATTCCTCCAACTAACCCCGCCAGATGTATTACAACATCCTTCTTCTTGCAAACCTTCATACAATTTTCCAACAAACGAAGATCAGAACTAGCTGCTCTTGGAACTAAAAGATCACCAACCCCTCCTTTTTTAAGTCTCGCCACCAAATGACTGCCTAAAAAACCAGCTCCTCCAGTAACCGTTACTCTTTTTTTTCCCCAAAATTTTCTGTTCATCAACTTATCTTAATCTATCTATCAAAGGTTGTACTAAATAATAACCAGTCAAAATTACTAAAAAACTTATTAAATGCAAACTCAAATAAAATGGATTTTTAGTAAATCTTAACGCTACCAAAAACTCTTCCCAAAAATGGCCAACAACATCATTTGTACTTTTTGACCCCCCATGCACTCTAAAACCAGCAAGATAATCATCTACTACCTTGAGTTTATATATTTTTCCTACCCGCAACCAATACTCATAATCCATACATAGATGTTCTTCCTCATTAAAATCACCAACTCTCTCATACACCCTCCTTCTCCAAAAAGTAGCCGGTTGACTTATTGGGTTAACGACATATAATAAACCACTTCTGTAAAACTTTAAAAGAAAATTTTTATATTTACTAATCCAGATCCTAATCTCTCTATCTTTTTCATCAATTATCTTACATTTTCCAGTTACCCAATCAACATTTTTATTCGAAAAAGCATTGCTTATTTTTTTTAGACTTCCAGGAAGCAACACATCATCAGAATTCAAATAACCAACTACCTCTCCTTCGCACATCGCTAATCCTTTATTAATAGCATCTGACTGTCCTTTGTCCTTCTCAGAACTCCACTTAATTTTCTTACCATAGTTTCTCAAAATTTTTACCGTACCATCTGTCGACCCTCCATCTATTACTATCAACTCTAAGCTTGAACATTTCTGCAATAAAACACTATCTATCGTCCTTCCAATATAATCAACCTGATTAAAAGAAGGTGTTATAATTGAAATTTTTACTTTGCTATTATTCTTCATCAACTTTTTTCAACGCCAACTCTTTTACAATTTTCTCAATCTGCTTTCTCAGTTTCTTTTGAGAAATATAATTAATCATCCCAAGAATCGTCAAGATCATAAATGCCAAAAGCATTGCTAAATCCAAAACCCTAGTTATTGTAAATGTTCCCAAAATAAAATCAAAACTGTGTGGAAAAAGAGTAAGGAAAATAAAACCCAACCAAATAACCTGCCAGAATATATTTTCCCATCTTGTTATATCACCCTTCTTATAATATACGAATATCATATACATCATAAAAAGAGCAAAAACTAAAGCTATAATTTGAATACCTATCAACACTTATCTCTCCTCCTTATATTTTTTAAGTTCATTATCAACTGAATCAGCTGACCTCTTTTTAATTCTACACTTTCTTTCCCTCTCTTCCAAGATGTAACTCTTTTTCTCTATTTCCTCTTTTAAAATTGCCATTTCCTGAATTAAATTCTTCACCTGATCTACAACTGCAGACATTTTAACCGAAAACCAAATATTAATCAGTATTAAAAACAAAAGCCCGAATATAAATAAGGCAGAAGTCTCGATCTTTGCTCCAATAAGCTTTGTCACCACACCTAAAAAATCATACCAAATAACCAATAAAAATATTATTACTCCTGTAACCAACCATAACCATGTATATTCCTCTTTGAGCTTCCTCCTTCTCACAAGCTCAACAATTATTAAAAATATTAACCCCCCCATTAAAAGTGCAAATACCTGCTGATGCCAACTCATATTTTTTTCCTCTCTCTAAATAATGTCAGAAAAATTGAAAAAAACACCTTGAATATATAGTATACAGGCTTAATTCCATTATGCATAGATGTTTTTTTAGTCGATCTTCTCATCATAACCGGTATTTCTTTAATTCTCGCCCCTGAAAAGTTCAACATTATAATCACATCTGCATCTGGAAAATCAGTTGGATATATATTACTTGCATAGAACTTGATTACCTTCCTGTTGATTACTCTAAATCCTGAAGTTGGATCAGTTATCCTTTTCCCAGTTATCACCGATGCAAGCCAGGAAAAAACACCCATACCGATTTTTCTCATAAAAGGGATCTTATAACCAGCTTTATTTATAAATCTTGAGCCAACTATCACATCCCATCTCCCTTCTTCTATTTTTGAAAAAAACTCTCTTATGTAAACAGCCCTATGTTGTCCATCTGCGTCCATCTGCATAACATAGTCATACTCATTCTTCAGCGCATATTTAAAACCAGTCTGCAAAGCTGCCCCATATCCTAAATTATTACAGTGCCTTAGTACAACTACTCCTTTAATTCTTGCTCTTTCATAAGTTTCATCCTCTGACCCATCATCAACTACTACCAAATCAACCTTCTTATCCACCCTCCGTATCTCCTTGATTACCTTTCTTATCCTTTTTTCTTCATTATATGCTGGAATAATTATCAACTTGTTATTCATTTTCTATTCTCCTGGCTTTACTATCCAAGAGAGCATCTCCCACCCTCCCCTTAGATAATGAACAAACTCTCCTGGCGCTCTTATTCTAGAAAGCGTTGTTAGAACATACTCGGGTCTCAAATAGAACTGTTTATAAGCCATTGTCACTGCTTTGTTCAATTCTTCTATCGTTAAATTATCTTCGTAGGCCACTGATATGCCATGCGCATAAGGAGATCTTGCCAAATCATGACCAAAAGAGGAATACTCTCGTATCTTGTTCTTATCTAATTTTCCTGAAAGAAACTGATTA
>Ga0066639_10003335_pt1 | contig 13944 bp, 12 predicted proteins | sample CryGeyCG2114_010_2_FD_59504 | JGI IMG/M metagenome (GOLD analysis project Ga0066639, IMG submission 59504) | Groundwater microbial communities from aquifer - Crystal Geyser CG10_big_fil_rev_8/21/14_0.10 | ecosystem: Environmental > Aquatic > Deep subsurface > Groundwater | place: USA: Utah...
AGACTCCCTCGAAGTCCTGAAAATCGCGAATTCCATTTATCAGATTAAGCGAAGAAACCCTCAGCTTATACAATTGGGGGAAATCGAAACTCTTGTTTATGCGGTTTCCCGTGGTTCTGCGGTTGTTATGGATGAAAGAAGCACGAGAATGATGGTGGAAAGCCCGCAAAGCCTTAAAAAAATTCTTGAGAAAAGACTGCATACAAAAGTGGAAATAAATCCGAAAGCATTGAAGGAGTTTAAATCGAGGATTGATGACGTCAAAATAATACGAAGCACTGAATTGATGAGCATAGCTTATGAGAAAGGTTTGCTGGATAAATTCCTTGTAAACATTCCAGATGCAAAGAAAAATCTTCTTGACGCGGTATTGTGGGGCTTGAAATTAAACGGCTGCGCGATTTCTCCTCCGGAAATAGAGGGAATATTGAAATTGTATTCTAAGTAGGGCATCTTTTTATATCAACAGCCATGCGTTTTTTCATGCGCATCTGCTCAGTGCATTTGAAAAACATAAGAAGCTATGTTAATCAGCTGTTTGAATTTCCAAAAGGCTCTTTGTTATTAAGCGGCGACATAGGCTCTGGAAAAAGCACTATATTGTTGGCATGCGAGTTTGCATTGTTCGGCTTGTTAAGAGGAGAGACGACAGGCGGCGCATTGTTAAGGCATGGCGAATCAAAAGGAGAAGTTGAATTAAAGCTGGATATTGACGGCAAAGACATAATAATAAACCGAAGATTGTTGAGAAAAGTCTCCAGCATTGAGCAGGATTCGGGATTTTACAGCATTAACGGGGTCAAAGTTGAAGCGACTGCGAGTGAATTAAGATCTAAAGTTTTCGAATTAATCGGCTATCCTCAGTCAATGCTTCAGAAAAGCAAATTGCTCTATAGGTACACAGTTTACACTCCGCAGGAGGATATGAAAAGAGTGATTCTCGATACTCCTGAAGAGCGTCTTGTTATGCTGAGAAAATTGTTTGACATTGACAAGTATGAGGTGATAAAGGCAAATGCTGGAATTTATTCAAGATTATTGCGGGAAAAGACTAAATTATTGGAAGGAATGCTTTTTGATGTGGAAATCAAAAGAGCGGAATTGGAAAAAATAAAAAAAGAGTCGGCGGAATTGTCCGGGAAAAAGTTCAGCTCCCAAAATGAATTGAATGCGATTGCTCTTAAAATAAAAAAGGCCAAAGATACTGCTGATATTTTTGCGGTTGAAATGGAGCGCTTAAGGTCTGCGTTTGCGCTGTTGTCTTCAAAGGAAGAGCAGAGATTAAGATTGTTGAGTCAGGCTAAACGTCTGGACGAGCAGGTAAAGAAGGCAAAGCCCTCTGAAATCAAGGAGCAGGTTGATGATTCAATTCTCCCGAGAATTACGGTGAAGCAGGCTGAGTTGTCTGCGGAGGAAAAAAAGCTCAGGGACGCGAGGCAGTCGGCAATAGAATTAAAATCTCTCCAAGCTCAAGCAGCGTCAAGAAAGGCGAAAGTGCTGGCATTGGACAATTGTCCGACGTGCATGCAGAAGGTTTCAGAAGAGCATAAGTGCAGCATTATAGAAAAGGAAGATGCTGGGATAAATAATGCAAAAACAAAGCTGGAGGAAAAAGAAGAATTGGTCTCAGCTTCTGAAAAAATTATCTCCTCAATAAATATTGAAATAGACAAGTTGAGAAGCCTTCAGCAGGAGCAGGCTGTGCTGAAAGCAAGACATGAGGCAAAGAAGAAAGCAGACATAATTTTCCAGAGCCTTGAGAAGGAAAAAGCAGAAGTTATGGAAGAAATAGAAAAATTCCCGAATATCGCTGAAGAGCTGGCAAAGTCAAAGAAGGAGACGATTGAAAAGGAAAATGCCATGGCTGACTCCAGAAATGAGCTTAATGAGCTGTTGAAAAAGGAAAAAATACTGATTGTCGAACAATCCGGAATTGCGGCAAGAATTGAGGAATTTCAAAAAAGAGTCCAAAATCTTGAGGCCGAATTGGAGAAGAAGAAACAAACAAAAGAAAAATTAGACAGGCTTAAAGGCATCCATTCGTGGCTTTCAGAGTCTCTGGTTCCGTTAATCGGAATTATGGAAAAAGAAGTTTTCGCAAGACTGCACGGCGAGTTTTCTGAAAGACTGCAAAAATGGCTTGGCATATTATTGGGCGATGTTGGCATTGCTATAAGGCTTGATGAGGCTTTCTCGCCTGTGGTTGAGCAGGACGGTTATGAGCTTCCTATTTCGCATTTGAGCGGAGGTGAGCAGACTGCCTGCGCTTTGTCGTACAGGCTGGCTTTAACTTCGGTTGTCAATGACGCTGTTTCAGGCATAAAAACAAAAGACATTATTGTTTTGGATGAGCCGACTGACGGATTTTCTAAAGAGCAGTTGGTCAAAATGAATCTTGTGCTGAAAGACGTCCCCTGCGAGCAGATGGTGATTGTGAGTCATGAGCCTGAATTAGAGGGTTTTGTGGACACAGTGGTAAAAATCTCAAAAACAGGTGGAGAAAGCAAGGTTTCTAAGTAAGGCTATAAAAGCCTAGCACAAATTTTATAAACTTACACCTCTGCTGAATAGTGAATATGCGTAGATTAGGGATGTTTGGCTTGTTTGCAGTGCTATTAATCATATTGGCGGGCTTTGCCATTGCAGAAGACGCATTTCCTGTTTCCATAAGTCCGGGGCAGCAGACTATTAAGATTAATGAAAGCGCGGCTTTTGAAATAACAGTCACAAATCCATATAAGGCGACAGAGGCATTTGATGTCTTCTCATCAGATGTTGTCTGGGACGTTTACATGAACGCTCCTTTGGTTGTTGCCCCTGGAATGACGAGTACTGCAAATATCCAGATAAGGCCGATTTATCTCACTCCAGGCGTTTATAGCATTCCTGTCTCGATAAGGAGGTCTGGAACGTCAGAAGTTGTTAAGAAAAACGTCCTTCTTGAATTATTGTCAAAGGAAGGCCTGACATTATCATATGTTCCTGCAATCCGCGGAAGCTTTGAGCTTCCTGAAAATTTCGACCCTCGAACTTCTGCAATGGTTAAAGTTCATTTGGAAAACCAAAACACTCTTGATTTGCAGAAAGTGGATATAAAAGTAAGAAGCGCGGTATTTAATAATGATTATCGCACGTCATTGTCTTCATTTGAAAAAAGGGATGTGTTATTGAATCTTTCTTTGAGTCCATTGACTTCTCCTCAGTCAGACAGCGTGAAAATATCCTTGTTTGCTTATGATTCAAATGGAAAAAGCTATCAGTTTGACTTGTTGAGCCAGGATTATGAGATTCTGCCTTTTGGGGATCTAAATCCGGAGATTAACGTGACTTCGGGATTGTTGAAGACTGTCCGCGTCATAAAGCTTGTCAACACAGGCAATGTGCCGAGAGAGGATACTTATCATTTGCAGCTCGGATTGTTTGACAGGATTTTCACAAAATCAGATCCGGATGCGAGGGTAAAGGGAAGAGATTATGCATGGGATGTCAACATTCCTGTCGGAGAATATGAGATAATAACTGTTACAACAAATTATTCCAGCCTTGTTGTTGTTCTTGGCATTTTGTTGTTGCTTGTCTTTGGGTATTATGTTTTTAGAAGCCCTATTGTGTTAAAGAAAGGCGCAAAAATAATGACTGCGAAGCGCGACGGAATGCTGGAAATTAAAGTTACGCTGGTTGTAATCAACAGGGGCAGAAGACCAGTCACAAACATCCGCGTGTTGGATTTAATGCCGAATGTGTTTGAATATTTGAAGGGACATGAGGGCACATTAACGCCTACAAATATGACTGCTCATGAGCACAAGGGGAGCGTTATAAGATGGGGAATTGGTTTGATACATCCTGGAGAAGACACGATTATTGAATATCAGATTAAGAGCAAATACGCAATTTTGGGTTCTATAAGCCTGCCTCCTGCGACTGCTAAGTTTGACGTGGGCAATGGAAAGGAGCAGACAGCAAAGTCAAATGTCGCTGAAACTGGTTTTAAATAAGGTTTATTATTAAGAAATGTTTATAAATCACTGCAATGCTTATCGTGTTAGCCCCGCGTAGCTCAACGGTAGAGCGTTCGGCTGTAGAGAAATCGTCCACTGACCATGCATTATGCTGGGGATGAAAGTGGAACAGCATCGCAAAACCCGGAAGGTCGCTGGTTCAAATCCGGCCGCGGGGATTTATAATTATTCGGTGAGCTTTTATGCTCGCCATTTTTTGTTCGAACTTTTTGTAAAAAGTTCGCGGCAGGTGCTTAATCCGGCCGCGGCGACTAATCGCAACTTTTATATATTACAAGCTTTACAAATTTTGTAATGGAACTGAGGAGGGAATTTTGATGAATAATATTGTATTGTTTATAGGGATTTTTGTTGCTGTCGCAGGGCTGTTCTTCGCGATTATGCCTCATGATCTTCATAATGAGATTATTGGGGGAGTTGCAGGAATCCATGAGGGATCTGAGGGGCATGGAAGCCACGAAACTCATCAGATTTACGGCGCGATAGCGGCTGTTGTCGGAATGGTGATTGCTTTTGTCGGCACGAAATTAAAATAGAATTTGATAGTCAGTTCGATGGGTCGCGAAGCAGCCCATCTTAAGTCTTTTTATTCAAGCTTTTTGTAAAAAGGTTGCGGACGGCAAGATTCGAACTTGCGTAAGCACTAAGCTACACGGCCCTGAACCGTGCCCGTTTGACCGCTCCGGCACGCCCGCATAACAGTTATTTGTATTGGTTTGCTTATAAAATATGTCATCTTCTTAATTAGTAGTAATATTTATAAAAGAAATTCAAACTTAGGGGTTTATTGCCTAAGTAGTGTAATCTGGTTAGCACAGAGCCCTGTCGCGGCTCTAATCCGGGTTCAAATCCCGGCTTAGGCGTTTTAAATGATGAGTGCTGTTATTTCCCAAATTCATCAGCTGATGTCTTCAGAGCAAATTCCGTGCTGGCTGTTGTTTTCACATGAAAAGTCGGATTGTTATTTTGAGAAGTTCATAACTTCAAAGACCTCGACTCCTGCAATCGCCATAATATCTGACAGCAAATGCTTTGTTTTTGTCCATGAACTTGACGCTTCCAATGTTGACATCGAAGGCGTGATTGTGGGCGTTTACAAAACAAGGGATGATTTATGGAGTTCTATAAGCAAAGCAATGCAAGAGCTTGGCTATCCTGATAAAATCGCATTGAATTATTCAACATTCGGAGACAAGAAGATTGACGTTCTCGGCCACGGCGCTTTCAAAATGCTGGAAAAGAGACTGAGGAATATTTATGGAGAAAAGAAATTCAAATTATGCTCTGCTGAGAATATTGTTTATGCTTTGTCAGACAAGAAATCAGACCAGGATGTTGAGAAAATGAAAATATCCGCAAGGCGCGCGTCAGAATTAATCGAAGTCGCATTTTCAAAAATTAAAGCTGGAATGTCGGAAATTGATGTAAAAGACATTATGCACGAAGAAATGGAGTCAAAACCAGAGTATTTCAAGGAAGCGGGAGTGTTAAAAGAGGAATTGGCTTGGGAAATGGAGCACTGTCCTGTTGTTCTTGCAGGCAAGAATTTGAAGAAAGGTGGTCATTCAGAAGCATCAACAAACATGATAGAAAAAGGCGACACTGTTTATATTGACTTTGGGGTTTGCCTGTATTTTAAAGATGGAAAATGGTGCAGTGATCTGCAGAGGATGGCGTACATCCTGAGAGACGATGAAACAGAAGCTCCAAAGGAAATTCAGGATATTTTCAACGCTTTGAAGAAAGCGGTTGAAAAAGGAATGAAAGCAATGAAACCAGGGGTAAAGGGATACGAAATTGACAAAATCGTCAGAAAAGAAATAACAAAAAAGTATCCGAATTATAATCATGCAACAGGTCATGCGGTCGGGGAGGAAACGCACAATACAGGAGTGATAATCAGCACTGGAAAAAAAGGCTTGTCGGCATTAAAGCTTCAGCACAATGGAGTTTACACTTTAGAGCCAAGAATTCAGATTGAAAACGGCGGCTCTATAGAAGAGATGATTGTCGTGAAAGAAACTCCTGAGTTTTTATGTGAAAGGCAGGAAAGATTATATCTTATTCGGCATTCTTGAATGTCAGCATCATAAAGTCTGAGAACATCCAGAATTCTTTTATTTTTATTCCCAGGAATGGAATGATGCTTAATGGGTAGTGTATTCTTGCGTTTAATTTGCATTCCCGCGCAGTCTTATTGATTATGTTTGGCGTCAGCACAATTCTGTGGTCATTTACAGGACTTACAGTTATTGCATTGGCTGTAAATAAATATTTGATTCGATTTTTGAGATTGTGGCTGTTTGGGGTGCTTAATATCGCAACCCCGTCATTCTTCAGCATCTGCTTGCATTCTGCAAGGAAATTCTGTAAATTATACACGTGTTCCACAACTTCTATTCCTATAATAACATCAAATTTTTTCTTTACTTTTTTGCTTAATCCAGGTATTTCAAGGTTGTATAACACAAGATTTTTGCGGAGTTCAGGGTATTGCAGATAGTCTTCCCTGTCGACAAGCGTGATTTTATGCCCTTCAGTTGAAAGTCTTTTTGCAAGATGCCCGCCGCCTGAGCCGAATTCAAGAATGTCTAATTTCTTGCCTGAAGCTTTATGATTGAATATGCTCCAGAATTTTTCGCGGCATTGGTATGGCATGCAGTCATTCATATCCTTGTCTTTAATGATTGAGTTTTAAAGCTTGCCATAGCAACGCTTAAAATAGGCGTTGTATTATCAATATATGAAATGAGAAAGCGCGTTGGCAAATTAATTGAGAAGGCGAACCAGATTACTGGCTTGGATACATTGTTCCTTTTCAAGGGAGGCTTCTGGCTGACTTGTTCGCAGGTCTCAATAACTTTGCTTGCATTCTTGTTCACATTCATAATCACAAGAACAGCTGACAAGGTTTTTTTTGGAAAATACCAGCTTATTCTTTCAATCATTGCGTCATTGACAATCTTTACCATTCCTGGCATTAACAATGCTTTGATGCGCGCTGTCAGTCTTGGAAGGGAAAAGGCAGTGATAACAACATTGAAAGAAAGATTGTTGACATCATTATTCGGGACACTAGCATTGTTGATAACTGGAGGGTATTTTGAATTTTTCCAGAATGATTCCCGGCTCGCGTGGATATTCGTGATTATTGCATTTGTATTTCCCGCGACGCAGATTTCTCCTTTAATCTCTTCATATTTCTATGCAAAGAAGAAATTTTTAAAGCCGGCTGTAATTTCAATTCTTGACAAAGCCATTCCTGTGACCATTGGTCTTGCAGTGCTTTTTACAAAAGACATTTTCGTTTTCACAGTCTGTTATTTTCTTTCAATGGCTGTCTGGAACATTTCAGCATTGATTTGGTTTTTATCAACTGAAAAATTGAATGAAAAGTCTGAAGAAGGTTTATTTTCATATGGAATAAAATTGACAATCGCAAACGCAATTCCTAAATTAAGCCAGCAGATTGACAAGCAGGCAATGGCTTTCTTTCTTGGACTGCCGCAATTAGCCATATATTCAGTCTCCCTGCTTATTCCTGACACGATTGACGCATTCTCTGGCTTGTTTCAAAATTTAATAGTGAGCAAGGTTGTTCATACAAAGCCAAAAGTGATTGCAAACAAGCTTATCAAGCCGTGGTTTGCGTTTCTCTCAGTCGCAGGAGTGGTTGCGGTAATTATGGGAATTCCGGTTGCATTAAGGCTTGCATTCCCTGCTTATGCCGACAGCATTGTCCTTGCGCAGGTTTATGCGTTGATGCTTCCTGCCATGTTTGTGTGGAAAACCGCGAATAATTGGATGATTACCACAAAGAAAATCAAGGCATACACGATTTTGATGAATTCGTTTTATCTTGCGAATGGCTTGTTTATTGCTGGCGCATTGTTCTTCTGGCAGTCTGCAATGTCTGTAATCGCGGCAAGAGTCATAACCGTATATATATTCTCAATAATAGCATTAACATTCATGCGTTTTTCAAGAGAATGAACAGCGAAAGTATTTTATAGGTGAATATAAGACAAATACATATGCGCAAGACAAAAAAATCAGCTTCTACACTTAAAAAAGAGCTTAACAAATTGAATTCCGAGCTTAAGGAGACAAGAAGGCTGACTATAGATTTGTTAAACAATGTATTGAGCCATATGTATGTCACTTCGCACAAGCATCATAAGCCAATGCATAGGCATATTGAAAAAATCGCTAAAAACAGCGATGATTTGCATAAAATCCACAAGAGGATGAAATGAAATTTTTCGGGATAAATATCGGCGGAAAGAAAGCAATCCTGCAGACAGGCGACAAGGCTGCTGGAGTGATTAAGGATATTCAGGCAAGATTGAGAAGATTGGAGCCTCTGGATGCAAAAAGAATCGCGCAGGAAGAGGCAGTTGCAGGAAGGGCCGCTGAAAAAGCAGAGCTCATAAAGACTATTTCGGAGATTGAGCAAAGCGGTATGAGGCGTTTTGGGGCGTCATTAAAACTGCTGAGGGATGATATTTACGACAACAGATTTCCGGCAGTCAAAAATATCGAGAAGTTGGAATTAACCAGAAGAAATCACATTGAAGACTTGATAAGGACAAGCGCCAGATTAAGCACGAGCATTCAAAGCTTGAACAAGCTTAAATCTGTTCAAAGCCAGCTTGCGACTCTTGAGCGCCAGAGGGCTTCCGTGGATGCCCAGCTTACTTTCCAGGGCGGAATAAACGCGAAATTGCAGTCAGACTTGCAGAGCATTGATGCTTCAATCAGAAGCTTGAAGCCTAGCTTGTTGAAGCTGGAAAAATGGCTGGAAGAAGTCAGGTATGATAAAGACAGAATTATGACAATCATAGGCGTTCTGGAAAGATTTGAGAGCCGGGAATTCAGCCAGTTTAATTCTTTCAAGAGATCAAACAAGCTTGTTGTTGATTTGAAGAATAGCGCAAGAAGACTGGGCAGTTTCAAAAAATCTGCTTAGGTTTTTATTCTGTCTTTTATTGTATAATTGCATGACTGTTGTTTCAAAGGTCAAAAGGGAATTCCTGAGGGCTGTCCCGAAAATCAGCAAGGGGATAGGCTTTCCGTTTAATTTAAGCGCGGATCCTGCGCATAAAACAGGAAAATTATTTGATTCTCCTCTTGCGAAATATGTTATGCAGAATTTGCGATATGATCTGCCGTCGTATACTGCCGACGCTCAATACATGCTTTTGGCTGAGTTGAGCGCGGGAAATAAAAAAATAACAGCAGAGCAGGGCATTGTGTGCATAGGGGAAAAAGTAAATAAGCTGGGCGATGAGCTTGCAGTCCCGTACAGGGTGCAAAGAAGCCTTTGCATGCGTATTTTATTCACTCCAAAACAAGTGTGTCTTAGAAATTTTGCGGCAGAATGTGTTGATCTGGAGTCTTTAGCAGAGGATTTTTCAAAAACCCCTTTCTATGATGTTGAAAAATTCGCAAGGGGAATAAGGGGCAATATTTTCATGGAATGCCCTTCAGGTTTTACATTCCAAAAAGGCTGGATGCCGTAATACTATATAATAAAGCAGAAATGGCGCATTTTATGCGAAACATTTATAAATAACATGCGAACTCAACATATACTTACGTACTGGAATAGATATATTACTAAGGATATAACAATGGGTGTGTGGAGTTTGGCTGACATTGATTTTTTCAGGCTATTTAGTTTCAATTTTATCAACAATATTTCATCAATTAGACAAAGTAATATCATTTAATCAATATAAAATCGTCGGCTAACTGAGTTAGCCGGCATTCACAGACAAAAACGGTGGAGAGTATATCACACTTATGGGCCGGTAGCTCAGCCTGGAAGAGCACCTGACTTTTAATCAGGTGGTCGTGGGTTCGAATTCGAGGCCAGCCGGTCCGCACGAAAGTCCCACCCGGCTCGTAAGATTTTAAACAGACACAATGGCAGAAATCGACATCAGCAAACACGCATTGGTGCCAAAGCATAGCAAATGCTCTGAGAAGGAGAAAAAGGAAATTCTTGACAAGTATGGATTGTCATTGGACAGTCTTCCGTGCATTCTTCCTGCAGACCCTGCGATTGCGTCATTGGATGTCAAGGAAGGAGATGTCGTTAAGATTTTAAGAAAATCTCCTACTGCTGGAGAAGCAGTATTTTACAGGAGGGTTGTTTAATGTCAACAGCTGAATTGTTAATCAAGAAGCATTTTGAGCAGAATTCAATTGTCAAGGCAAACATTGACAGCTTCAACAAATTCATTGATTCTGACTTTAACGCAATTCTTGAGGAAAACAAGATTATAACTCCTACAATCATTCCTCCGAATGTTGACAGCTTCTTCATAAGGCTGGATAAAATATGGATTACAAAGCCTGAAATCACTGAAGCTGACGGTTCCAAAAGACCGATTTATCCGATTGAAGCAAGATTGAGAAAATTAAGCTATTCGTCTCCTATTTTCATAGAAGTCTCAGCTCACATTAATGGCGTGCAGAGGGAAAGCATACAGGTTCAAGTCGGCAACTTGCCGATAATGTTGAAGTCAGACCAGTGCCATTTGTCAAAATTAAGCAGGGAGGAGTTAATCGCAAAAGGCGAAGACCCTGCTGACGAAGGCGGATATTTCATCATCAACGGAACAGAAAGAGTAATTGTAAACATTGAAGATCTTGCCGCAAACAGGGTGATTGTGGAATCAACGTCCGGAACCGTCGATTTAGTTGCAAAAATGTTCAGCGAGCAGGGCGCATACAAGATTCCGCATACAATGGAGAAATTAAAGGACGGAATATTCTATTTGACATTCACAAGGGCTAAAAGAGTTCCTTTGGTTCCAATCATTAAAGCTTTGGGCGTTATAAGCGACGAAGAAATCATGAAAATGGTTTCCGAGGACAAGCAGTATGACGAAGTTCTTGTCAACCTTTTGGAGCACGTAAGCATAAAAAATGCCGAAGATGCTATGGACTGGGTTGCTAAGAAAATAGGGATTACGCAGACAAGAGAGATAAGATTGGAAAGAGTCACGGAAATTCTTGACAAATACCTGTTCCCGCATGTCGGCGTAACTCCTGAACACAGGGTTGAGAAGGCATACAATTTGTGCAAGATGCTTAGAAAATACATCATGGCTTTGAACGGGGAAATTAAATTGGACGACAAAGACCACTACATGAATAAAAGAATAAAGAGAGCTGGCGACTTGCTGGGAGACTTGTTCAGAATGAACTTGAAGGTGTTAATCAACGATATTTTGTACAACTTCCAGAGGCTTGTGAAGCGTGGAAAATTCCCGAGCATCAAGATAATCATAAGAGACAAATTATTGACTCAGAGAATTTACAGCGCCATGGCCACGGGAAACTGGGTCGGCGGAAGAAAAGGAATCTCGCAGAGAATCCAGAGATTGAATTATTTGAACGTTATCAGTTCATTGCAGAGAGTTGTCAGCCCTCTCAGTTCATCGCAGGAAAACTTCCTGGCGAGAGAATTGCACGCAACACATCTCGGAAGGCTGTGCCCGTCAGAAACTCCTGAAGGAACCAACATTGGATTGAGAAAGAATTTTGCATTGTTAACATCAGTAACTGATGAAGTTTCAAAATCAGAAATACTTCCTGCATTAAAGCAGGCGGGCTTGAGGGAAAAACATGTCAACTGAAGTTTACGTATCAGGATGCTGTGTCGGCGATGTCGATGACGCAGTCGGATTGATGAATCACATAAAGAACGAAAGAAGAAGAGGAGCTCTCCCTTCATCAATAAACGTATTTTATGACGAAAGCGTAAACCAGCTTCATGTTGAGGTGGGAAAAGGAAGAGCAAGAAGGCCTGCGATTATTGTAAAGAATGGAATTCCATTAATCACAGACAAGCATATCAAGCAGCTGCAGAAAGGCGAAGCGACATGGGATGACATGATTAAGCAGGGAATCATTGAATATATTGACGCGGCTGAAGAGGAAAACTCATTAATCGCATTCTCAGAGCAGGATTTGACGCCTGAACATACACACTTGGAAATTTCTCCATTAATCATGCTGGGTCTTGTGACATCTTTGGTTCCTTATGGAAACTTCACGCAGAGCGCGAGATTGAGCATCGGCGGAAAGAACCAGAAGCAGGCTATTGGAATGTACGCATTGAACTATCCTTTGAGAATGGATATGGATGTAAACTTGTTGCATTACCCGCAAAAGCCGATTGTGAAAACAATGGGCTACGAATTGTCAGGCTATGACGACCATCCTGCCGGGCAAAACATCATTGTGGCAATCATGAGCTACAAGGGATATAATATTGAAGACGCTATCATTATCAACAAAGGTTCTATTGACAGGGGATTCGGAAGAAACACTTACTTCCGTCCTGCAGTTTGCGAGGAATTGAGATACGCGGGCGGTTTGATGGACCAGATTGGCGTCCCGGATAAAGACATCAAGGGATACAAGAGCGAGAAGGAATATCGATTATTGGAAGATGACGGCATTGTTTATCCTGAAGCTCCTGTAAACGAATCTGACGTTATTATTGGAAAAACATCTCCGCCAAGATTCTTGAGCTCAATGGAAGAGTTTAGTCTTGCGTCAAATATCAGAAGGGAAAGTTCATTGTCGATGAAGCACGGAGAAGAAGGAGTAGTTGACTTTGTATTGTTAAGCGAAAACGAAGAAGGCAACCGTCTTGTTCAGGTGAGAATCAGAGATCCAAGAATTCCTGAAATCGGGGACAAGTTTGTCAGCAGGCACGGACAAAAGGGTATCGTCGGTCTTATTGTGCCTCAGTCAGATATGCCATTCACATCCCGCGGAATTATCCCGGATTTAATTTTCTCGCCGCACGGCATCCCGACAAGAATGACAGTTTCGCACTTATTGGAAATGGTCGGCGCAAAAGTGGGAGCTTTGGCTGGAAGAGAAGTCGATGCGACAACATTCTCTGGTGAACCTGAAGAGGCATTGAGGCAGGAATTATTGCAGCACGGCTTCAGGGAAAACGGAACAGAAACTGTGTACAACGGAATCACAGGGGAAATGATGCAGGCAAGAATATTCTTCGGCCCTATGTATTACTTGAAATTAAAGCACCTTGTTTCAAACAAGATCCACAGCAGGGCAAGAGGTCCAATACAATTATTGACAAGACAGCCTACAGAAGGAAGGGCAAAGGAAGGCGGTCTGAGATTGGGAGAGATGGAAAAGGACACGTTCGTTGCTCATGGAGCGTCATTGTTGCTTAAGGAAAGATTTGATTCAGACAAAACTATTGTTCCTGTCTGCAATTCCTGCGGCACAATCGCAATTTACGACTCATTCAAGGACAGGAGATATTGCCCGATATGCGGCGACAACACTGAAGTTGATGACATTGAAATCAGCTATGCGTTCAAGTTAATCCTTGACGAATTCAAGAGCTTTGGAGTGTACCCAAAACTTATCTTGAGGAGCAAATACTAATGGCAGAGAAAGAAAAAGTTGAAGCAGTTGAAACGCCTGAAAAGGTTGAAGCAGTTGAAGCGCCTGAAGTAAAAGTGACTCCTATGACGAGGGAAAACGTAAGATTGCAGCGACATGTTTCAAAGCAGATTGATTCAATTGACTTCGGCGTTTTGTCTCCGAAGATGATTAAGAAAATGTCATCCGCGAAAATTGTGACTCCTGAATTGTATGACAAAGAAGGCTATCCTGTAGACGGCGGTTTGATGGACATCAGACTTGGCGTCATTGACCCTGGATTAAGGTGCAAGACCTGCGGGCAAAAAATCAAGGAATGCATAGGCCACTTCGGCTACATTGAATTGGCAAGGCCTGTTGTTCATATCAGTTTTGTAAAATTCATTTATTCAATTTTGCAGTCAACATGCAACTCATGTTCAAGAATTTTGATTCCAGAGGATAAAATCAAAAAAGCAATAACGTCTTTAGACAAGTTGTC
>Ga0066639_10003337_pt1 | contig 13943 bp, 12 predicted proteins | sample CryGeyCG2114_010_2_FD_59504 | JGI IMG/M metagenome (GOLD analysis project Ga0066639, IMG submission 59504) | Groundwater microbial communities from aquifer - Crystal Geyser CG10_big_fil_rev_8/21/14_0.10 | ecosystem: Environmental > Aquatic > Deep subsurface > Groundwater | place: USA: Utah...
ACCCAGATAAATAAAAAGACTACTTTCTAAAGTAGTCTTTTTATAGTTTATTATTCTTTATCTTCAGATTCACTTTCTGATTCTAGCCAATGTTTAATATCAGGATTTTCTGCAGTTGCCTTATCCATAAATTCGCCATTTCCAGTTTTACCAGTAATTTCACTTTTCCACATAACCCTGTATCTTTCTCCTTCTTGTGTCTCTGGTTTTGATGGACTAGTAATTTTAAGAATAGTTTTATCAATTTGCTTAAAAAGAAACTCATAGCGCTGTTTATGATTTTGAAGATATGTCCTACTTTCTTCTTCAAGATTCCAATCTTTAAAATATGCAAGTATATCTTTCGAAGTATATATTATATATTTATTTATTAATCTATTTAATTATAACTTTATTATATTTTATTAATCAACTCATTTAAACACACACAAAAGGTACTTGACACCTTTTCTCTCTAATGGGAATTGAACTCAAAAAACACCTAAACATTTTGGATCCCAGTTCAATAATGGATTGTTTTTATTTAAATTGTCATATTTACTGACAAGAAAATGAACTACTATTTATACTACCCTCAATAGTGCCTAGGAATCTAGATGAGTCTGCGCAAAAAACACCATCTTCAAAACATAAATCAGCCCAAATAATATAACTTTCACCATCCTCTGATATATTTATATTATACTGATCATCATCGCTACAGTCTGGAATTATATAATCAGAAGGAATAATATAATTTAAATAACCATTATCTTGATTATAATTAATAGATAAATCAACCGTAATCCATTGAATGTTTGCTTTAATTTGATTATCTTGATTTTTCTGTTCTAATTTAATTTGATTATCACGATTATTACGCTCTACTTCTGTCTGCATATCTTCGATAGAAGATAATGACGATTGTGGATTAAATTTTAACGTTGAAATTATTTTTTCATTGATACTTTTAATCTTATACTTATCACCAGGATAATCTAACATAACACCGTAAGAAATAGCATATGGTATCCCATCTTTTAAAAGTAGTATATTAGTTATATCTCCACTCATATTATTATTAGAAAATCCCGCACTATTCAAATCATATCTAAAACCAATACCATTATCAATAGTGAACTCACTAATCTCTGGTAATGATGGATAGCTATCTTTAAATACCAAAAGTTGACTTTCCATATTTGATTTTATCTCATCTAAATTCTTAATGTTGTCTGAGTATAATCCGATTAATAAAAATCCAAAATTTAATTGCTCTTCAAAAGAATGTTTATCATTTAAAACAACGACTTGTAATTGACAGGCGGGACATTCTCTCTCAAGAAAGTTTTGATAAATATCAACTGTAAAGTCGTTTGGATATTTAAATTCAATACCTAATTCGTCATTTTTGTATGTTTTCCAATCAGTAAAAGCTGAATCTCCTTGATCATTTTGAGTTCCGATATTGATATTTGTATTAACAATCTGATTATCTAAGTTAAAAGTTTTGTTTTGAATATAAATATAATAAGAAGTAAATATTCCAATTACAATCAATAAAAAAACCACTACAGTGATAATAATTATTTTCTTCTTTGAATTATAAAAATTATTTTTTTTATTATCACTAGACGAAAATTTTTGTTCATTACCAACAGGATTAACAACATTTTTTATATTATCAGTCGAATTGGAATTAATCATTTGTTGTTTTGTTGAATTCGGTTGAATTTTTTTAGTTGATGTTAATTCTATGGGTTCTGCAAATTTTTTATTAGCCATAATGATATAATTATTTATTATAAATATAACGGTATTATAACACTTTTGCATATTTCTCACTAGAAAACAGAGTTATATCGAAACTCAATTGAGACCCAAAACAAAACAATACTCCCGGCTTTTCAGTGGGGAGTATTATTTTACAAATTTAATATTTAAATTTTATAAACTCTGGTAAGCTTTTTTTAATTGATTAGCCGATGACTTTAGCTTCTTTATTTCTAAAACTGATATATTTAATGGCATTTTGCTAATTACCCCCTTGGCCCCGACTACTACTGGCAAACTCAAACAAACATTTTTAATTCCATATTCACCTTCCAGTAAATGAGAAACTGGTAAAACTGTCTTTTGGTCAAATAAAATTGTCTTGGCTAGTTGAGCCACGCCAGCAGCAATCGCATAGTAGGTAGATTGCTTGCCTTCGATAATGGCATAGGCCGCATTTTTGGCTGATAAAAATATTTTGTCTTTTTCTTTGGTCGACATTTTTTTAAATTTATCAATTGGCGCATTGCCAATAGTAGCGGTGCTCCAAAGTGGTACTTCACTATCACCGTGTTCACCGACAATATAAGCATGGACACTTTTAGGATCAACATCTAAATATTGACCCAATAAAAATCTAAAGCGAGCTGAATCTAAAATCGTCCCTGAGCCAATAATTTGATTTTTTTTGTTTGGAAAGGCTTTAATAGCCAAATAAGTCAAAACATCTATTGGGTTAGTCACCATCACTACAACCACCTTAGGATTTTGTTTGAAAACCTGAGGGATAATTTCTTTCATAATCGCAGAATTTTTCTTAATCAAATCAATTCTGGTTTCACCTATTTTTTGAGAGGCGCCACAAGTAATAATTACAATTCGGCTGTTTTTTATATCACTATAATTACCAGTATGAACTTTGGTATAACCCAAAAATGGCACCGAATGCTGTAAATCCATCACCTGAGAATCAACTAACTTTTTGTTAATATCAATAATGGCAATTTCTTCAGTGATATTAGCCGATAACAAACTAAAAGCGGTAGTACTGCCCACCATCCCGGCGCCAATGATAGTGATTTTGTTTTTGGTAGCCATATTTTAATTACTTATTTAATTACGTAGTTAATTATAACTTTTTTAACCAAAAATAAAAAGATTGACTAACAACCTTTTTATTTTTATTCTATCTCCCAAGGATAAATAATCCAATCTGTTTCTAAACTAGCAAAATAATCTGGGATTAATTTGGAATGGGCTTTGTAATGCAAACAAGCAGTCGTCACTTGATTACCCAATTTTTCTAAATCAGTTTTGGCCGAAGTTAAAGTATGACCATTATCCGAAACATCATCAATTAGTAATATTCTTTTATCTACTAAATCAGGATGAAATTTTTTGGTACTAGTTATTTTTGTGCCAACTCCACCACCTTGATAAGAGATCAAATAAACCTGATTCATCTTCATTAATTGAGACATCATAGCCACTGGTACAATTCCACCTTTAGAAATTCCCACCAAACAATCAAATTCACTATTAAGCAAAGAATGAATTTTTTTAATATCTATTAAAAACTTTTCCCAACTGTAATATTTTTTATTCATATTTATAGCACCTCATTATCATGTGAATTAGATTCACGCATCCCCGAATTGGTGATACGAATAAATTGGCAATTTCTTAAATCGGGAATTGTTTTGGCGTTACCATAACTCATACCGGATTTAAGACCGCCTAAATAACGCGCAATAATATTTTTGACCGGTCCGCGATAAGGCACTCGCGCTTCAATACCCTCAGGTGTAATTTGATGATACTTTTCTTTAGAATCAGGCCGAGCCAAAGCCGCTGTGAGTGAAGCCATCCCTCGAGAAATTTTATATTGCCGACCCTGATAATTAATAGTGGGACCAGGTGATTCTTCGGTGCCAGATAATTGTCCACCCATCATGACCGTATCAGCTCCCGCTGCCAAAGCTTTGACTAAATCCGCTGATTGCTTAATGCCGCCGTCAGCTACCAGTGGCACATTATATTTTTGACAAACCGGAGCAATATTTAAAATCGCCGATAACTGAGGCACCCCAAAACCGGTAGCCAGGCGAGTGGTACAAATAGAACCGGGACCAATCCCCACTTTAACACCATCAACCCCCGCTTCAATTAAATCCAAAGCCCCTTGAGCGGTGGCGATATTACCACCGATAATTTCCATATGAGGCAAAGCTCGTTTAATAATTTTAATCGCCTCCAGAGCATTGCTAGAATGACCATGAGCAATATCCAATACCAAGACATCAACCCCTGCTTCAGTTAAAGCCACTGCTCGCTCCAAATAATCTCCTCTGACTCCGACGGCCGCGCCCACTAGTAATCGTCCAAAACTGTCTTTGCTAGCTTGCATATTATTAGAATTTTTCATGATATCTTTTTCAGTGATAAGACCTTGGATATGAAAATTAGCATCAACTAATGGTAGTTTTTCGATTTTATTTTCTTTTAATATTTGTTTGGCATCTTGAGTAGTAATATCAATTGAACTCACAATTAATTTTTCCTGAGGAGTCATAATGTCTTTGATTAAAGTATTGTCATTACTACAAAATACGATATCGCGACGAGTAATAATTCCCATCAGTTCCACTCCGTTATCACTGACTAAAAAACTCGAACAACCCAAATCACCAGCTCGGTCTTTTAACTCCAACAAAGTAGCCTGAGAGTTGATAGTAAAGGGATTTCTAATAATAATATTTTGTTTGCGTTTAACTCGCTTAACCTCACTAACCTGCTTAGCAATATCACAAAAGCGATGAATAATGCCAATACCTCCCTCTAAGGCCATGGCGATAGCCATGGCACTTTCGGTCACCGTGTCCATATTAGCGCTAACAATTGGGATTTTTAAAGATATATTTCTAGTCAATTTGGTGGTGGTAGCCACATCATGCCTAGACTTAATATCTGATTTTTGGGGTATCAAAAGCACATCATCATAGGAGAGGGCGGTGGTTATATTCATATATTAATAAAATTAACTTATAAGTTATCCCTGATTTGAACAAACTTATATTAACACAAAAAATAAAAAATAAAAAACCCAGCTTAACTCTCTTTCAATTTGGCTTAAAAAATGCTATGATAAAAATATTCCATATGGCTAAAACAACCAATGAAATGGAGTGGTTAATAGACATCTATAGCCACGACTATTCAATTAAAACGCCCAAAGACGTCGAAAAAATCAAGCTTAGTCAGATGATTTCTAAGTTGGGGTTTTTTTATGAAAAATTTAGAAATGCCGTTGATTATAATGAGGAACATCTAATTAGACGCAATTCCTTGGAAAGATTTTTAAAACGTCAAATAATTTTGTTACAAGAAAAAGATCCGCAAAAAATTAGCGAGACTTTGATTCACGAATTTATCAGAGCCAGGTATTTGCCCAATGAAACCCTGCCAGAAACTTTTATTTTAGAAGTCGCGCAGCCGATTAGAAAATATTTGGAAATAACTAATCACATTAATAGTAATCATTTACCTAAAGGTGCCAAATTAATTGATTGGCTCATTAGTATTGCCAGCTCAGAAATTAACGATAAATTAACTCCGACTACTAAAGAAATAGCCACGGTTAATTTAATGTATTCTCATTTGGTAGATAATATTACTTTTAGAAAAACTAATATTGATGAGAAAGAAAAAAATTTACAAATCTACATTGCCACAGTTAGAACTTTATTAAAAGCGGATCCGGCGACCACTAAATACTTTCTCTTAAAATTATATTTACCCAATTGGACAACTATGGAGGGTCATGAAATTGCGGTTTTTTGTCAAAATATTTACAGTATTAAAAATAAAATTGATCATAATCTATCTCATTCCATCGGCTTTCAATTAACCCGATTAGTCCGATCTCAATCGGTATTTTTTAATATCTTAAGAGAAGTCATGGAAAATAATCGTGATAATTTAAAAGAATTATTTTCCAATAATGAACTTCTGGAAGCCAAAATAGAAGAGGTGGTGACGGCCAATTATAAAAAAATTAAAGGTAAATTAATTGGCACTATTTTAAGAGTGATTCTTTATATTTTCTTTACCAAAACCATCTTAGCTTTGATTCTAGAGTTACCTTATGATTATTTTATAGTTCAAAAAATAAACTGGCATGCTTTAATCACTAATATTGTCTTTCACCCTATTTTAATGTTTATTATTGCTATGACTATCCAGGTTCCGGGAGCCCAAAATACTAAAATAATTATCAGTGAGATTAAAAAAATCGTTTATGGCGAAGAAAGACAATTGGTCTTTAAAGCCAAGGGATTAATGCGTCGGGGTTCGGTGAGTTATTTTATGTTTAATACCATCTATATTATTATGTTTGCTATCTCCTTTGGCTTAATTATTGGTATTTTAAGATATTTTAATTTCAATATTTTAAGTGGTCTCTTATTTATTTTCTTTTTAACGATTGTTAGTTTTTTTGGCTTTAGGTTACGAAATTTAGCCAAACAACTTTCGGTCGTGCCTCGTAAGGATAATTTTTTAAGTTTTTTAGTGGATTTTTTCTCCCTGCCCATTATCCGAGTCGGCCGATTCTTCTCGACTAATTTTGCCAAGATAAATATTTTCTTATTTTTATTAGATTTCTTAATTGAAACTCCTTTTAAAATGTTGGTGGAGTTTTTGGAAAAAACGGTTTCCTTTATTAATGACAAGCGAGAAGAAATAATTGAATAATGATGTTTTTTGAAAATAATTATCAAAAAAGCAATCGGATCAAAAAAATAAAAATAACCGTCTCCACTGAGGCGGTTATTCTAGTTAATCAACTACTTAAAAGCAGTGGCTGTGAAATTAGACAAAAATTAAGTGAAAAATTATTGGATGAATTATGTGATGGGGCTAAAATAGACATTATCAAATTAGAAATTTCCAACACCAAACAATACCATAGAAAATCCGCCGGCCGAGTCGCTATGAAACGCTATGGCTATTATCGACCAACCTCTAAATTAATTTATATCCAAAATCTAACAGCCGTGCGCGGACAGATACTAGCACCGAAAACTTTTTTAGATACGCTCTTGCACGAGTGGGTACACCACTATGACACTTACAAATTAAAATTGCGCTCTATTCATAGTCAGGGATTTTATGAGAGACTAAATGACTTAAAAGCCAAACTGAAATTAACATAATAAAAATAAAAACGACTCAGTCCACCAACTGGGTCGTATTTTTTATTGACCAAAAATTATACCGACAAAAACAATAATCAGACCACACCATAAACAAAAATTACCAGACCTTTTATGGTTAAAATCTTCTAATTTATTTCCCAAAACAATGAACAATATTCCCAAAACAATCAAAAAAGCCATGATGCCACTCCTTTATTTTATTTACCCCTAACAACACGGGCAAATTGTTTTTTGCCTTTTTGTAGCAGTAAACCCTCTGGTGGTATATGAATCTCTAGATCTTCGGCAATTATTTTTTGATCATTTATTTTAATAGCTCCTTCTTTGATTAGTCGTCTGACTTCACTATTACTTTTAGCCAAGCTAGCCATGACAAATAAATCCAAAACGCCGATTTTATTATCTTTATTTTCTAGCTCTATTTTTATTTCGGGAATGTCTTGCGGTTTCTGACCTTCTTGAAAAACCCGTTTAAAATTGGCTTCGGCTTCAATTGCTAATTTATCATTTTTATAAATTTTGACCACCTCACGAGCTAACTGCATTTTTAGATCGCGAGGATTAGATTTTCCCACTTGTAAAGCTAATTTTACCTCGGCTAATGTTTCATCGGATACATCAGTAAGTATTTCAAAAGACGGTAAAATCATCTCATCAGACCAGCTCATGATCTTGCCGTACATATCTGACGGAGTATCCAGTAAAGTAATCATATTGCCTTCGGACTTGCCCATTTTTTTACCAGTTGGATCCTCTAATAATTTAGTAGTCAAAACTAATTTTTCCTTATTTTTCATCTTCTTCATTAAAGTTCGGCCAGCTAACATATTAAACATTTGATCATTGCCGCCAATTTCCAAATCAACATCCATGGCCACACTGTCATAAGCTTGCATAATCGGATACATAAATTCATTCAAATATAGATCCTTGCCTTGACTCATCCTTTCCTTAAACATTCCCCTAGAGAGCATTTGCTGAGCCGTAAAGTATGAAGATAATTTTAACAATTCAGCAAAACTTAATTTACTAAGCCACCTAGAATTAAATTTAAAAATTACTTTCTGAAGATTAATAATATGACCAATTTGTTTTTTCCAGCCGGCTAAATTTTTCATCACCTCTTTATGAGTCAATGGCTTTCTAGCCGCTAATTTGTCAGTGGGATCGCCCACTTGAGCTGTAAAATCACCAAACAAAAATATAACTTCATGCCCCAATTCCAAAAATTTGGCTAGTTTCCTAATAGTAATACCATGGCCAATATGAAGAGTGGTGGCCGTAGGGTCATAACCACAATATAAACGAATTCTTTTGCCACTCATTAATAATTTTTTTAGAGATGCCTTATCCGGATAAATGTGTTCTACTCCGCGAGATAAAACTTCTTCAATTTTATTTTCATCGGTTATAACTCTAGCCATGTTATTTAAGATTATTTAATTGATTTTGTAGTTTGAATAATTTTCCTTCACTAACTGCTAATTTTTCTTCTTCACCACTGACAACTGCTACCGGAGCATTGGCTGTAAATTCATCATTGGCTAATTTATTTTGCAATGATTTAATATATTTTCCAACTTCTATAATTTCCTTAGTGATTCTTTCTTTTTCTGACTCTACATCAATTATACCAGTTAAAGATATATAAATCTCCACCCCATCGCCAACTACCGCGCCGACGCTATTTTCTGGCTTGGCGCCTTTTGACAAAACAGTTACGACTTCACATCTAGCTAAATTTTTTATCAATGCCACCTGTGATTCAATTAGGTCTTTACTACTACCGGCTATGATTGTTAAATTTATTTTTTTAGCTGGTTCAATTTTGTTCTCAGCCCGTAAATTTCTAACACTAACAATTAAATATTGTATTTTTTGACACGCCTCTTCTGATGCGGTATCGATTTTAAAATCCGCCTTGGGCCATTTTTCAATCAGCAAAAGTTTTTTGGATTCAAAATTTTTCCAGATCTCTTCGGTGATAAATGGAATAAATGGATGCCAGAGTTTTAAAATATTTTGTAAAATATATAAAAGTATTTCATCTTTATCTTTAGACTTTTGACTTTCAACTTTACAGACTTCTATATACCAATCAGCAAATTCATCACGAGTAAATTGCTGCAAACTTTCACCGACCAAAGAAAAATTATAATTATTTAAATTATTATTCATTTCAGATATTGTTTGGCTAAGTCGAGATAAAATCCATTTATCAGCCAAGGTTTTAGCTTTGGGTTTCTGGTCAATTAATTTAATATCATCAATGCTAGTTAAAATATACCGAGAAATATTCCATAATTTATTTACAAAATTACGATAACTGGCAACTTTTTCTTCATACATTTTAAAATCATTGCCCGGCGTTACCCCAATTAACATAGACAGACGCAAGGCATCGGTGCCATATTTTTTTATCATATCTAGCGGATCAATCGCATTATCCAATGACTTGCTCATCTTAACGCCTTTTTCATCACGCACCAAACCGTGCAAATAAACTGTTTTAAAAGGAATGTCATTTAAACAATAAACACTCATAATAATCATTCGAGCTACCCAAAAAAACAAAATATCATAACCAGTTTCCATCACACTGGTCGGATGATAGGTTTTTAAATCTTTGGTTTCCTCTGGCCAGCCAAGAGTGGAAAAAGTCCACAGGGCAGAGGAAAACCAAGTATCTAGAGTATCTTCATCTTGAACCAAATCTTCACTCCCACAAGCAGGACATTTAGTTGGCTTTTGATTACCAACAATTGGATGATGACATTCTTTAAGACATTTATCTTTATCATTGCCACGACAATACCACACTGGAATTTGATGCCCATACCAAATCTGTCTGGAGATGCACCAGTCATGTAAATTTTCCAGCCAATGAAAATAAGTTTTTTCAAACCTAGCTGGAACAATTTTGATTAAATCATTTTTAATCACATGAATAGCCAACTCTTTTAGTGTCGCTTCATTTTTAGTCCATTTTAATTTGGATTTATCTTTTAGTTTAAAAAGTTTATCAACGGCCACAAACCATTGCAATGATGGTAATGGTTCAATGGCTGAAGAGCAACGATAACAAATAGATAAATTATTAGAAATATCTTCTTCTTTTTCCAATAATCCTCTGATCTTTAATTCTGCCACTACTAATTCTCTAGCTTCTTCAACTGATTTGCCGGAATATTTACCAAAACCAGCTTCAATCTTGCCTTCTTTATCAATGACTTTAATAATCGGCAAATTATTTTCGCTGGCCATTTGATAATCAATATGAGAATGAGCCGGAGTGACGCCTAGGGCGCCAGTGCCAAAACTCATATCCACATTACGATCAGCAATTATTTTTAACTTCAGTGGCACGCCGACAAAATCAATACTAAACTCCTGACCAATATATTTTTTGTATCTCTCATCTTTAGGATTGACCGCCACGGCTGTATCGCCCAGTTTAGTTTCGGGTCGAGTCGTCGCAATTGTAAAAGGAAAATCTTTATTATATTTAAAAGTATACATTTTAGCTTGTTGCTCTTTGTATTCAACTTCATCATCAGCTAAAGTGGAATGGCACCTCGGGCACCAGTTAACCACGCGATCACCACGATAAATCAAACCGTCAGAATACATTTTTTCAAAAGCGGTTTTAACCGCAAAATTCAAACCCTCATCAAGCGTAAATCTCTCACGGCTCCAATCACAAGATGAGCCCATTTTTCGAACCTGATTTTTAATCGTATTTCTGGAATCAGCTACAAATTCATCCACGCGCTGTAAAAATTTCTCCCGACCAAGTTGGTGACGACTTAATCCTTCCTTGGCAATAATTTTTTCTACCTTGGTTTGTGTAGCAATAGAAGCATGATCTGTGCCAGGAAGCCACAGGGCCTTGTCACCCTTCATCCGGTGATAGCGAATCATTAAATCCTGTATCGCCAACATCGTCGCATGACCAGTATGTAAAACGCCGGTCGCATTAGGCGGGGGCATCGCAATAGTGAAAGGAGTTTTGGCTTCTTTTAGGTTATCCGGATTAAAAAACCCAGATTCTTCCCAAATCTTGTAGATATTATCTTCTGTTTCACTGGCATTATAGGTTTTTGGCAGTTCAATCTTGGACATAAAAATAAAAGTTATATGAATAGCTTAATTTTACTTAATTTTACGGCTTTTTTCAAGTAACTAAAATTGATAAAAGGGGTCATAAAAAATAAGACTGATGCTGTCAATATTTTTTAATTCAACACGATTAAACAGATTATTGACAAAATACCAAAAATCACCTAAGATAAACTATTGAGCTATAATATAACCGTAATAATTTTAGATTTAAAATGGCTTTAACTGAAATACAACAAATTTTTGAATTGACTAAAAAAAGCCGGTCAATTCTAATTGCTTTCAAAAAAGATTGGACTGGAGATTCTCTGTCTAGTGCTTTAGCCTTGGCTAAAATCTTAAAAAAAATTGATAAGAGAGTTGGTATAGTGTGCCAAGATTTTGAACCATCAACTAGTGTTTCTTTTTTAGGCGCTACTGAAATAAAAAATAAAATAGAAGGCTTACAAAAATTTGTTATTAGTATTGATACTTCTAAAACTAAAGTTGGTGAATTCTATTATGATAATACGAGTGATAAATTGAATATTTATCTTTCACCCCAGACTGGTCAATTTAAACCGGAAGATGTTTCGGCTAAAATTGCCACCTATGAATATGATCTGATTTTTGTAATTAATTCTCCGGATTTGGAATCTCTGGGATCAATTTATAATAATCATAGTGATTTTTTTTACTCCACTCCTAAAGTCAATATTGATAATTCCAATAAGAACGAATATTTTGGTGATATTAATATTGTGGATTTAACCAGTTCTTCGACCGCCGAAATTATTTATAATTTAATTAAAAACTTTGATGAAAATTTAATTGATGATAATATAGCGACCGATTTATTATGTGGTATTATTGTTAACACTAAAAATTTTAAAACCTTAAATGTTTCACCTCAAACCTTGAACACAGCCAGTTTGCTGATCACCAAAGGCGCTAGACGAGAACAAATTATTCAAAATTTATACCAATCCAGATTCTTGTCTACTCTTAAAATTTGGGGGAGAATTTTGTCCAGATTAAATAATGACTTAGATGATAAGTTAGTGTGGTCCACAATTTCCAATCAAGATTTTTTAGAAACTGCCACATCTTATAATGAAGTAATTGAGGTCATTGATGAATTAATAATTTCTATGCCTAAGACTGAAGTCATTGTTTTGATTTATGAGCGTCGAGAAACGAGTGACTTGGAATGTGTTGTTTATTCGGCTAAAAATCTTGATTCATTATTAATAACTAGAAAATTCAATCCCTATGGTAACGCGGGGATAGCTAAATTTAATTTAAATAATATTACTTTAGTGGAAGCTGAGAGATTGATCATTGAAGAAATCAAGCAGAAATTAAAATAAATTATTGTTGTCAGAGCAAAACACAAAAGGAGCCAGACAATGAATATCGCACCTTATATTGATCACACTCTGTTAAAACCAGATGCTACTATTTCAGATATTAAACGCTTATGTGAAGAAGCTCTAGAGTATAAATTTGCTACAGTTTGTGTTAATCCCAGCTGGGTTCATAATTGTCGAAATTTTTTGTCAGGTACTTCTACCAAAATTTGTACTGTAGTCGGTTTTCCTTTGGGAGCTAATAATTCTGAAACCAAATCTTATGAAGCCACGCGAGCTATTGAATATGGCGCTTCCGAGATAGATATGGTAATAAATATTGGAGCTTTAAAATCTGGTTTGCCGGCTAGAGTTGAAGATGATATATATTTAGTCCGTCAAGCCACTAAAGGATTAATATTAAAAGTTATTATTGAAACTTGCCTTTTGACTGATTTAGAAAAAGAATTGGCTTGTAAATTTGCCAAAAATTGTGGCGCTGACTTTGTTAAAACTTCAACCGGCTTTTCTACCGGCGGAGCTACTATTGAAGATGTGGCCCTAATGAGAAAAATTGTTGGAGAAAAAATGGGCGTTAAAGCTTCTGGTGGCATTAAAAATTATCAGACAGCTAGGGCCATGATCGAGGCTGGCGCCACCCGTCTGGGTTGCTCGGCAGGAGTAGCCATTATAAGTGGACAAATTTAGATCTTTAACTAACAAACCGCAGATAAATCTGCGGTTTTTTATTTATGAAATATTTTAAAAATCAGAATATTTTTTCCAATAACGATAAAATAATTTATTATTCTTTTTAATTCTATGAGAAATGGTTTTTATATTAATTTCAGAAAATTTACCAAAATAATATTGCCAAATTTCTTGCGAGGTTGGATTTTTCAATAAAAATTTTACATGTTGCCAATGAAAATTCTGTAAAAAAATTAAAATTACAGGATTTTTTTGAAATTTATATTTTTTCAGAATAGATTGAAGATGATTAGCCATAATCCTGTCTCGCAGATAAATGCTAACCCACCACAGCCAATTTTTCTTGGCACTAGGATACATATTTTGCCAGACTTCAAAAAATTCTTGTCGTAATTCTGTTGGTCCGTCTATATTATAAAGTAAAACATTTTTTTCTTGTTGCCAAAGATATTCAATATTTTCCCAAACTTTAATATCTGATAAGGCGTAGCCGAATTGCTTGGCTGATTTTTTTAAATTTTTTTTAATTAATTTAATTTTGACAACAGGTTTTTGTCGACAATTATATTTATTAAACACAGTTTCGGGACTATTATTTTTTTCTGGTAATTCAAAAATAATAATATCTGGTTTATATTTTAAAACTGCTTTCGCTTGTCGTAAATCTACTTTGTTTTGTTCTCGGCAATTTACTTGATGATAAATGGGTTTAATCATTTGTAAAAAATTATTCGAGAATAATTAAATATTGAACTTTGTGGACGATAGTGGATTCGGACCACTGACCTTCTCAACGTCAATGAGACGCTCTAACCGG
>Ga0066639_10003338_pt1 | contig 13940 bp, 11 predicted proteins | sample CryGeyCG2114_010_2_FD_59504 | JGI IMG/M metagenome (GOLD analysis project Ga0066639, IMG submission 59504) | Groundwater microbial communities from aquifer - Crystal Geyser CG10_big_fil_rev_8/21/14_0.10 | ecosystem: Environmental > Aquatic > Deep subsurface > Groundwater | place: USA: Utah...
GGTCTGAAAGGATTTGATTCGGTAATCGGCACTTCATCCTCACAAACCTGTCCATACACTTCAGATGAGCTGCAGATGTGCACAATGGGATCATATCCATCGCTCTCCTTCAGCTCGCGGATCGCCTGAAGCAGGTTCGCAGTACCGATTATATTGGTGCTTAGCGAATGCGTGGGTGCCAAAAAACTGAAATCAACATATGACTGCGCCGCTAAATGAAAAATAGCGTCAGGCTTGTGTTCGACAAGCGCTTTTCGAAGCGATGACCCATCAAGCAGATCGCCGAAACACAGCGATATCGATCCTGCGTCAATGAGGTGTCGTATGTTATCTTTTGGTGAGCGCCATCGGACCAAGCCAACCACCGCAACATCGGGATGCTGTTTCAGAATATAGTCGGCGAGATGACTGCCAACAAAGCCGCTGATGCCGGTTATAAGAATTTTTTTCAATTGCACCATACTGTTTAGTAATATTTATCAGTGCTACAAAAGTATATCGCACACGGTCTTTTTGTAAAGCAATACTTTTTTATTTTGCTGATTGCGTCACGATTTCTGTAAAGCGCAGAGCGACGCGCGCGCGATCATACTGTTTTGCGTGAGTTTTAAGAATATGTTTGAGTTCGTTTCTTTTATTTATGTCCATAGAAAGAAGCTTTTCGATCGCGGCGTTAAACTCTCTGGTCGCGCCGATGGGCACTATATACGCTCGTGCCGCGTCCGGGCTTATCTCGCTCGTGCCCCCCGCATTGAATGCGGCATAAGGGAGTTGTGCTGCTTGCGCTTCGATGATGACGCGGGGGAACCCCTCTTCTTCAGATGGCATAATATACACGTCGCTTGCCGCCATGAGTTCAGGTACTCGATTGTTCGGCCAAGCGCCGAGGAATCTGACATGATCATTATGATGAAATACATCTTTCAGAATCTGCTCATCAGGCCCTGAACCTGCGATGATGACGCGGGTGTTAGGATGGCGTTTATTCACCGCGCGTATGATATCCGGAAGATATTGCGATCCCTTGCGCGGGGCAAGCCGGTGTAAGAAGAGGACGACATTGTCGCTCTCGGCTATGCCTAGTTCTGAGCGCATTGCTGTTCGTTTTTGATAAAGGTCGTCGAATTCTTCACCATTGATCCAATTCGGCATAACGGCTATCTTGTGAAGTGGAACTCCCATATGCTCATGATATGCCTGCTTCATAGTGTCATTGCCCGTGACAAGCACGGTGATTATTCGAAGAATAATACGCAGTACACGCTGTTTGCCGAAGAGCCACATATTACCACAGCTCCAATAGTAAACCTTGCCGCCGAGTATCCATGTCACAAAGCGCGCCGCAAAAACGCCGACATAGGAATAATGCACATAGAATATGCTGCATCCATGAAGGCGCGCGTTGACGCATACAGCAATGAGAAGCAGGAAGCGGATTGGAAGAAAACGAATCAACAAATTTTTCTCCGTGATGGTTCTTGTGCGAATGTGCTTGCTCGCCTCGTCTATAAATTTTTTAAGATAGGCATTGTGCGACGTGAGGCTGTTGCCGGATTCGGGAACAATGAAACAAACATTTGTCATAGCAGTTCTTCTATTATTTTTTTGTTTTGCTTCACAAACTGTTCCCAGTCATAGCGTTGTGATTCGTTGCGCGCTGAATTGCCGAGTTGGCGCGCTTTGTTCTTATTAGACAATAATTCGATCAATCCGCGCGCGAGTGCATCTTGGTCATTGTAATTGATAACAATCCCGTTCGCCTCATGCTGGATTAGCTCTTCATTCGCGCCCGCGTTGGTTGTAATGATCGGCAGACCGTATGCCATAGCCTCAAGAAGCGTATTGGACATACCTTCGTAAAACGTATTCAGCACAAACACGCCGGCATTATTGAAACACGTATTTTTTTCCTTCCCAAAGATTGCGCCAGTAAACAATATGTCATCTGGCGATATTTTTTTTGCGATTGTTTGCAGATGCTGTTCTTCGGGACCGGTACCCGCGATAACGAGCGCGGCATTTGGTATGTGTTTTTTGACTTTAGGAAATACTCGTATGAGCGCTTCAACACCTTTCCATTTTACCAAGCGCCCCATGGCGATGATAGTATTGCTTTCGATCAAGGCTTGTTCATGCTGATCTGTGGCGTTGTTTATTACACGGACCTTGCTGTCAGAAATTCCCATTGCGCTGAGAACATTTTTCAAAAAGATACAGTCAGTGACCACGAGGTTCGCTGTATTGAGGATAAAACGTCTCATTCGGAAGGACCGTGTGCGCGGAGGATTTTTTTGGAACGAGAGAATATCCAGCGACGTTCGTCCATCAGCATAGGCCTGTTCCCATGCCGCGTCGCCAGTGAAGCGGACGAGGAGCGGTTTTTTGAGGAGGCGCGCGGCAATTGCAGCGGCGTAGCCGCTGGTGTAGGTGTCAAACGCGTAAATGATATCCGCGCTTCGCGCTTCCTGTATTGTTTTGAGCATCATCAAAAATCCTCTGAAGGGTTGAGGAATACGATACGAAACGCGCTTGACCTGAAAGGGGAGCGCGCCACTGTTTCGATTACCGAAGGTGAGCACTGTACACTGGTATCCGCTTTTTGTCAGTTCTCTCGCCAATCGGTTTGTTATAGTCGCCGGACCGCCTAGCAGCGGCGGGAAGACGCCTGTTGCAAATAGAATTCGAGTAGGCATACTATCTGCCTGACCTGCTCAAAACCGTTTTAATGGTTTTGAGAATAATGGCAAGATCAAGTATGAGTGAACGATTCTTGACATAGTAGAGGTCATACTGCAGTTTTTTCATGGCATCATCCGCTGTCGCGCCATATCTGAAGTTAACCTGCGCCCATCCGGTCAGTCCAGGGCGCACGAGAAGGCGCTCGCGATAAAATGGAGAGATGCGCGCGAGCTGGGTCACAAATTCAGGGCGTTCTGGGCGCGGCCCCACAAAAGTCATCTCTCCTTTGAGAACATTCAAAAGTTGCGGAAGCTCGTCGAGGCGCGTTTTGCGTAGAAATCCGCCGATTGGCGTGATGCGCGGATCGTTTTCCTGCGCCCACTGCGGACCGTTCTTTTCCGCGTCCTGTACCATGGTACGCAGCTTGATAGCGCGGAACGGCTTTCCATTCTTTCCGAGACGTGTCTGTGTAAAAAAGATCGGCCGGCCGCTTGTTGCCGCAACGACCGCAGCGAATATTGGCATGAGGATGATTGAACAGAGAATGCCGGTCACCGAAAGTAGGATATCCACAATACGTTTATTGATTTCATAGAAGCGTTTGTTTGATTCCTCAAGATTTTCAAGGAACCAGACATGATTGATCGATTCTATGGGGATTTTTTTTGTTACGTTTTCGTAAAATTGCGTCAATGAAAGATATTCGATCCCAAGATTTATCTTTTCATATAAACTTCTGACAAGCATCGGAGACTCGTGGAGATCACCGTCCATGATAATGGTTGTAATGTGGTGCCTGCTGATAATGTCGTTGAGTTCGTGAGAATGGCTGTATTGCTTTACTTCCGGAATGCGGTTGTCTTTGTTGTCCGAAAGTGTTGCTGAGATAGTGTAGCCAAGCTGAGGATTTTGTTGTAGCAGTTTTGCTAGTTCGTTGACAATAGGACTATTGCCCAAGACCAACACGTTCCGTTTGAATCCCTGAGAGGATATGGTTCTGTGTGCGGCGCGGCGCCAGATGACGAGAAGCAGGAAATAGACAACTCCGGTCAGTCCGAGAATAGTCTTTGGCGCAATTTCCAGGTGCGGAAAAACATAGAAGAACGATATAGCAAGCAAAGTATTGACCGCAAGCGTTCTGGTCGCGGTGATATAGAACTTGAGGTCGTTCCTGATATTGCTCAGCGTATAAAATCCCGCGATATAGAATATAATTATCCAGACGCCGAAAATATAACTGAACGCGGGCCAATGCTGGTTCCATGTGGCAATGTCAATGATGCGCTGATGACGTATGCTGATGGCGATAAACAGCGCAATATACAGCAAAATAGAATCGCCAAGCAGTAAAATTGTCTGTCTTAATTTGTGTTTCATAGAATGATAAAAATGTACCTAATTTTAGCCATTTTGTCAATTTTTTTTACTCTTGCAAAATAACTGTTTTTTAGTCACAATAGAAGAATGCATATCAACAGAGTGGAGAAAATTTTATACACTGTTGTCAAGACGGCGCTTTATGCAACATTGATCGCGCCTCTTTTGATAACGTCAATGTTTTTCTTTCCCGCGATATTTACAAAAGTCGTGTATGTCAGACTATTGGTTGAGATAGCGCTGCTTGCGTATATACCGCTCGCAGTTATTGCTCCGCAATATCGTCCCAGAAAGAACATAGTTAGTCTCTTCGTTGTCCTGTTCATTCTGATCGTGATCATAACCTCAGTGACTGGCGTCAATTTTCAGTTCAGCATGTGGGGAAACTATGAGCGCACTGATGGTATTTTCAGTTGGGCTCACTACTGGCTCATGTTCTTTATAGCTGCAAGCGTTTTCAAAACGAAGAAAGAATGGCAAAAATTGTTCACTGCCTCCATAGTAGCAGCGCTTTTGGCATCAGGTTATGGATTTTTGCAGCGAGCGGGATCGGATCGTGTCTACGAGAGCGGTGTTGGACGCATTACCGGCACATTGGGAAATCCAGGATTTTTGGCGGCATACCTGCTGTTCAACATCACGTTTGCCATCCATGTCGTTATTGATGGCGCTCGTTCTGTTTGGTGGCGTGTTGCTGTAGCGCTTGCGCTTCCGGTTTTATTTGTTGCGGAGGTTCTTACCGGTATCAGAGGCGCGTTTGTCGGGTTGCTGGCAAGCGTGGGTTTTTTCTTTTTGGGCTATGTCATCTGGATAGCGGACGCCCGATTAAAGAAAATCACAGTTCCGTTGTTTGCCATCTTCTTTGTTTTGATAGGAACATTGTTTGTTTTCAGAAACAGTAGATTTGTAAGCGGCAATGACGTTATTAGCCGATTTTTTGATATACGGCTCAACGACGAAACCACACAAACGCGTCTTATTTCCTGGCACGGCGCTTTGCGCGGGATTCAGGAACATTTTTGGCTGGGTGTTGGCCCGCAGAAGTTTGATGTGATATTCAACAAATATTTTGATCCGCGATTCTATACGCTTGTTGGTCAGGAAACATGGTGGGATCGCGCCCACAACATGTTCCTTGAAGTATTTACCACCATGGGTATTTTTGGCATTATTGCGTATATGGGGGTTGGGTTCGGGCTATTCCTTTTGTTGTGGCGCATCGGCAAAAGAGAACGGAAGTATCGGCTTGAGGCGCTCCTCATTGCATCGTTCTTTGTTGCTTATTTCATCCAGAATCTTTTTGTATTCGATTCAGTGAGCACCTATATCCTATTGGCGCTTCTCATGGGGTACGTGGTTTCTCGCTATTTTGAGGTCATGGAACGTTCAGAAGAATCACTCTTTGGCCGGTTTGGCGAAAGAGTGTCAGCAATAGCGCACCTGTTCGGCAGGCGGGTTGCATCACACTACTGGCCTATTGCACTATTATTGTCCTTGTTTTTTGTGGCTCCTGTCGCGTACGCCTATAATTTCAAAATTATTGAGCATAATGTTGCTTTTTTAGATGCTTTACGGCCATCGAGAGTAACCTTTACACAGCGTCTTGATCAGTTCAGAAAAGTATTTGCCATTTCCGACTACGACAGTCGCGAGGTTGCTATCAAACTCGCGCAGTACATTGGTCAATATGGGCTTTCAAATCAAATGACCGTTGGCGAGCTAGAGGCCAGTTTTAACTTTGCGGCTAGCGAAATGGAAAAAGCCATACAAGAGAATCCTGAAGATGTTCGTCTGTTGCTGTCTTATGGAAATATGATGAATGTGTATGGGGAACTGTTGAAGAATACTGACATGGGGCTTGCTCGCCCTGTTCTAAAAAAAGCCGAGAACGCTCTTCTTGAAGCCGCATCTCTCGGCAGAGCTCGTCAACAGGTATTCTTTTCTCTCGCAAATACACTCCTGATTCAAGGGAGGAGTGAAGATGCAGTTGCGTTACTCGAAGATACTATCCGGCTGAATGATGAAACGCCGTCAACATATTGGATAGCCTCGCTCGCATATATTCAGACCGGCGATAAAGATCACGCCGTGAGCTCTGCGCTCGGGGCGATTGAGCGCGCGTATCATTTCACTCAGGAGCAAGAGGTAAGTCCCATTGCGCGGATACTCATTGAGAAAAAGGATTACGACAACTTACTGATCATCTATCGTCATCTTGCGAAGGATATTCAGACAGGGTCAGCGCAGGCAAAACTTGCCGCCTTGCTTGCGCAAATGGGAAAACGCGACGAGGCGATTAAGGCTGCACAAGAGGTGATCAATCGCGATGGATCGCTACGCGAGCAGGCTGAAAGCTTTATAAAGATCGTTGAGAGCGGCGTTCAAACTAATTTTATCGACCTAGAACAGTAAATAACCATTATGGCCCACTTATTAAAAAACAAATACAGGAATCTGATCTATTTTTTTGGCGGTGCTGTTGTGTTATTCGCGATAACGGGCGTTGCGTGGCGTTTTTTCAGCCATGATGTGGTCATTGATGTCTCGCTGTCAGTTGAAGAGCGGACCGATCTTTTAAGTCAGCGCGAGAAAGTATTGAACGCTATCCAGGATAGTCCCCAGAATCCTGATAATTACCTTGAGCTTGGCATCATTGAAAAATCTCTCGGTAATCTTTCGGCCGCCGCGCGCGCCTATATGGATGGCATTAAACAGCATGATGATTTCTATCTGAACTATCTCAACCTTGGAAGCATATATGAGGATATGGGGCGTTTTGACGATGCATTGAGCATGTATCAAAAGGGTATTGTGCAAAAGCCGATAGAGGAAATGGGTTACGAAAAATTGATAAGCCTGTATAAAAGCCATTTTCCGGATCGTCTTCTCGATTTGGACGCTGTATTTCTCCGCGCAATCGATCTTACGGGAAGCGTCGATATCATGAAAAGTTACGCGCGCTTTTTGGAAAGCCGCGGGCAGATCCGTGACGCCTGGATATATTGGCAGGAGGTTCTCGATAGGACCGGTGAACCGGATCTTGCGCAGAAAGAGGTTGATCGACTTGGAAACATCCTAGAGGGCGAATAACATCATTATCGATGAAAATAAAAATCATCTCAGTTTTAGCTGTCGGGCTATTTATGTCCGCGCGCGGCGCGTCTGCGACATTTCCTGTTCCTAATGACACTCATTATGACAGACAAAGCGACTACCTTGAGCAGGTGCGCGTTCCTGAAGCATGGGAATTGACCATCGGAAGCGAGGATGTCGTGATTGCGGTTATTGATTCCGGCGTGGATATGGACCATCCTGATATTCTTTCGAATATCTATTTTAATCGTGGCGAAATTCCTCTGAACGGCATTGATGACGATCACAACGGGTACGTTGATGATTTCTCCGGATGGGATTTTATCGAGAACAGCTCAGACCCACATCCGAAGTTTGACGATAATTATAGTTTTGGCGGCGTTAACCATGGGACTGTGGTTGCCGGCGTTGCCGCTTCGGCGACTAATAATAATGAAGGGCTTGTGGGTGCCTGTTGGAAGTGTAAGATCATGCCGCTCCGCGGGCTTGACGCGATCGGTCAGGGGACGACGGATACCATCGCGCGCGCTATTGATTATGCAATCGATAATGGAGCTGATATCATTAATATGAGTTTTGTCGGATCTGGAACTGATGATGTGCTGGATGCGGCAATTGAGCGCGCATACAAAGCGGGTCTTATCCTGGTTGCGGCCGTCGGCAACGATGGAGACGGGGAGCCATTGATCGTCGGGGATCTTGATTATCGGCCATTGTATCCGGTGTGCGAGGATGGCCTCGGCACAAATCGTATACTTGGCGTTGGTTCTGTTGAGTCAAACAACGCTAAATCGAGTTTTTCAAATTTTGGGTTTAGTTGTATCGATATCAATGCGCCCGGGCACGGTGTTGCCGGTCCGCAGGTGATTGATCCGCGATACGGCAAGGATTTTGAATCAGAATATCGCGGGGGCTGGAGCGGAACGTCGTTCTCGGCGCCTATTGTGAGCGGTGTGGTGGGCTTGATGAAATCGATAAATGAGAAATTAACGCAAGACCAAGTTGTGTCGATAATCAGGGAGACCGGAGAGAATATTGATGGCGCGAATCCATTATATATCGGTCAGCTCGGGGGCGGACTTCTTGATGCGAAGGCTGCTGTCGAGAAAGCTGCGGATACTCTTGGCGCAGGATCGGGGGCTCGTTCCACCCGCGCGCCAAAAGTGCGTGATGTGCTCTTTTCATCAGGAGCCGGCAAAACTGTTGAGGCTATCCGCGCCGCGTCCGACGGCACTGAAAAGATCCGCTGGAATCTATATCCTGATTTTTTCAGAGGAGGAGCCGAGGTTGTATACGGTGATGTGAACGGAGATGGGGTTGATGAAATAATAAGCGGCGCCGGTCCGGGTGGTGGACCGCAGGTGCGCATTTTTAACGAAGATGGAACGCTTTTTGGGCAGTTTTTTGCGTATGACTCTTCGTTCAGAGGCGGTGTGCATGTTGCTTCGGCGGACATAGACCGGGATGGTTCCGCAGAGATAGTGACAGCAGCGGGCGCCGGCCTTTCACCTGAGGTTCGTGTATTTACCGCGCAAGGCCAGCAGAAAAGAAGTTTCACCGTGACGGCGAAGGATTTGAGTGGGGGAGTTACAGTCGCGGCCGCTGATATTGACGGAGACGGATCTGTAGAAATCATCACTGGAACGGGCGGCGGTTCTTTGCCGCTTGTGCAGATTTTTGATACAGTAGGCAATAAGAAAGAGTCATGGCTTGCATACCCCGCGTTCTTCAGGGGCGGTGTCAACGTAGCCGTTGGAGATGTTGATGGCGACGGTGTCATGGAGGTGGTGACCGCAGCGGGATTAGGCGGCGGACCGCAGGTGCGCATCTTCGGTCCGACGGGAGTGGTTCTGCGGCAGTTCTTTGCCTTTGAGGATTCATTTCGCGGCGGCGCCACCGTCGGTACAATACAGGCTGGCACGGGCAGTAAGTCATCGCTTGTGGCAGGGAGTGGCCCTGGAAGATCCGCGGAGGTGCGCATATTCAGCATTCACGGGAACGACATTGTCCAGGATAGCGTATTCACGCCGTTCGGCGCTGAGTATCATGGAGGAATATTTATTGGTAGATAACAAAGTATGGAAAAAGTAAAAGGTGTTTTTGATAAGAAAAATGTTGTGGTCGCGGGCGGAGCGGGATTCATCGGTTCGCACGTGTGCGAGGGATTGTTAAAGCAGGGAAACGCGAACGTGATCTGCATTGATAATTTTGCAAGCGGATATGAGATAAACATAGACGCATTTTTGCAGCTTGAGAATTTTGAATTCATAAAGCATGACATTGTCGAACCGCTTGACATCACGTCATATCCCGAGCTGACAAAATTTCAGATAGGCGTTGAAGGCATTCAGGAGATATATAACTGTGCGACACCGACCACGTATAAGGATCCGAGGAAGTTTCCCATTGATACCGCGCTGACAAACTCCATTGGAGTGAGAAATATTCTAGAACTTGCACGACAATACGGCTCTCGCATGGTTCATGTTTCGACCGGAGCCATTTACGGCGATCCGCTTCCGGAGAAGAAAAATTTTTCTGAGGATTATTGGGGATATATCAATCCGGTAGGCGATCGTGCGTCGTATAATGAAAGCAAGCGTTTTGCCGAGACGCTGTGCTCAATCTATCATGATCAGCTTGAGGTTAAGGTATCAATTGCTCGCGTATTCGCAACCTATGGGCCGCGAATGAAGATGAATGAAGCCAGAATGATTCCTGATTTCATCGGCAATGCCATTGATAACAAAGATATCATCATCTACGGCAACGAAGAATCGTCGCGGGGATATTGCTATGTAAAGGACGTGGTTGATGGTCTGTTTAAGCTCAATAATAATCCGAACGAGTTTGGGCCGATCAATATCGGCAACCCCGACGAACAAAATCTGACCGAGATCGTGCAGCACATCATTGCTTTGACCAATTCGAAATCAAAGATCACATATGAACGCGTGCCTGATGAGCTTCATGTCGAGGGACTGCCCGACATATCCAAGGCAAAGGAAAGACTTTCATGGTATCCGATCGTAACGTTTGCGAATGGGCTCAAAGAAACCATCCAATATATTGAATCAGCCCGATCACGCTACGAAAATCAGGGACTATGGATCATGGATGAAGGGAAATAGCAGCAGCTTCCTATCCATCGCGCTCGGCGTGAGAATTTTAACCAATGGATTTTTAAGAATATGAGGATACTCGTAACCGGCGGCGCTGGTTTTATCGGGTCGCATCTTGTTGATCGACTGATACGCGAGGGGCACCATGTGGTGGTCCTCGATAATTTTAGTACCGGCAATCGCGATTTTGTTAATCCACAGGCAGTTGTGGAAGAGGCAGATATCACGGATAACGACGCTGTTGCGCGTTTGTTTGTCATGCATGAGCCAGAGGCGGTATTTCATATGGCGGCCTTGGTTGATCTCCGCGCGAGCCTGCATAATTCCGACGACAATGATGCTGTGAATGTTGAGGGCTCGAAGAACGTGATACGCGCCGCCGCCGCGCACAATGTACGAGCCTTTGTATTCTCATCAACGGCAGCCGTTTATGGTCCGACGAGTCCCATTCCGGTGCAGGAGTCGACACAGCCGGAGCCAGTATCCCCTTATGGACAAGGTAAATTTAAAATAGAGGAGTATTTGAAGACTTCCGGTCTGGCGGCGGTCGCGGTATTGCGATATGCCAATGTGTACGGGCCCCGACAGGGAACGGTCGGTGAGGGAGGCGTTGTTGCTGTTTTTTGTAAACAACTTGCGGAAGGCGAGCCGCTCAGCGTGTTTGGTGATGGGACGCAGACCAGGGATTTTGTGTTTGTTCTTGATATTGTCGAGGCAAACATGCGCGCGCTCACTGCGGGGTTGAATTTCACCGTATGCAATGTAGGAACAGGGCATGAAACATCTGTAAACGAAATAGCCAATATACTCTTGCGTATTTCTGAAAAAAATAGTATAGTAAAACACCTAAAAAAGGTCGAAGGCGAGGTTTTGAGGAGTGCCTTGGATAATCATCTTATAACATCAGAACTGGGCTGGAAGCCGCGCATTATGCCGATAGACGGGCTTTTGCAGACATGGGAGTGGTTTGAGAAACACTATATATGAATATTTCAATTATCGGAGCGGGGTATGTCGGTTTGGTTACCGGCGCTTCTCTCGCCGAACTTGGACACACGGTGACCGTCATGGATATAGATGAAGAGCGCATTGCGCGTCTTGATCGGGGAATTATTCCCATTCATGAGCCTGGTTTGAATCGTTTTATTGAAAAAAATACGGGAGATGGACGACTATCGTTCACTACCAGCACAGAACAGGCGGTTCGGGACGCTGACGTCCACTTCATCTGTGTGTGGACGCCGCCGCAGGAGGACGGTACGGCCGATCTCTCGGCCGTGCGCGCGGCAGCGCGCGCTCTTGGAAGAGAATTCTCCGCGCAGAACAAAAAAGACCAGATCATCGTTACCAAGAGCACGGTGCCGGTCGGAACAGGAAAGATGATCCAAAAGATCATTCGTGAAGAGTTCAAAGGCGACTATGCGGTCGTATCAAATCCGGAATTTTTGCGAGAAGGACAAGCGGTCGCGGATATGATGCATCCTGATCGAATCGTTGTCGGAAGCAACAATCAAGGGGCGGCCGAGGTCGTTTTGTCGCTATACGAAAAGATCAAAGCGCCCGCATTGGTGGTTGATCTTGAGACAGCGGAAATGATCAAATATGCGGCAAATGCATTCTTGGCGACAAAGATTTCTTTCATTAATGAGGTGGCAAATGTATGCGAACGGGTTGGCGCGGACGTTGATATGGTAGCTGAAGGGATCGGCATGGACCCGCGCATCGGCAAACACTTTCTAAAGGCGGGCATTGGATATGGCGGCAGTTGTTTTCCGAAGGATGTACGAGCGCTACGGCAGTTTGCCAATCATGAAGGGTATGATTTCAAGCTTCTTAAGTCAGTCATTGAGGTGAACGAGCAGCAGCGCGCCACAGTGGTTGAAAAATTACTTCGTCATCTTGACGACGTTCGGGATAAAGACATTCTCGTTCTTGGGCTTGCCTTTAAGGCGCATACGGATGATGTTAGAGAATCCGCGGCAATCGATATCATACGGCGTTTACAGAAGCTTGGAGCGCGCGTTCGCGCGTATGACCCTCTTGCGTTAATCAATGCGCAGCGGGTGCTTGATGAGAATGTGACATATGTTCGTCATCCACACGACGGATCTGAGGGCGCTGACGCCATTGTTATTGCAACTGAGTGGCCGGAATTCCGAGATCTTGATTGGAAGCTCATCAAATCAAAAACGCGTACCCCCGTTTTGGTTGACGGCCGCAATTTGCTAAATGCGCAGGAAATGAAAAAGCACGGGTTCAAATACGAGGGAGTCGGAAGAAAATAAGTTCGTTTTTCCGCGGAGATTTGATTTTTTGCGTTTGAATTTTGAGCCTTCATTCCATTTGTATGAATACCATTGTTATTATTCCGGCCTATAATGAGGCGCAAAAAATAGGAGATGTAGTTCGCGCCGTTCGTGAGCGCGGTTTTGACGTTGCGGTTGTTGATGACGGTTCTCATGACGCAACAGCTGTCGAGGCGAGGCGAGGCGGCGCAATTGTTCTCAGCCACGTTATCAATCGCGGATATGGATCCGCCCTTGAGACCGGGAATCAATACGCTTTGCGCAAAGGGTATGATTGCGTAGTACACTTCGACGGCGACGGGCAGCACGATCCTGATGAGATTGCGAATGTAATACGGCCGATCAACGAGCGCGAGTGTGATGTGGTCATTGGATCAAGATTCATGCAGTCGGGCAGTAATGTGCCCCTGTTCCGCGCTTTCTTGATTAAAGCGGCCATCCTGTTTACATGGTTTTTTTCCGGCGTGCGCCTTTCTGATGCGCACAATGGATTCCGCGCGTTTGGAAGAACAGCGCTCAAGAGCATAGATTGCCGACAGGACGGTATGGCATACGCGTCAGAAGTGATCGATCAGATCGGTGAGCGTTCGCTTTCGTATAAAGAAGTTCCGATAACGGTGCATTATTCCGCCTATTCAAGGAAGAAGGGGGAGAGTAATATAAAAAAGATACTTGTTGGCGTCCGTTTTTTGTGGAGTAAATTAATGCGATAATATGACCATAGAGATCGTTTCAACCGTTGTCGCTCTGTTTTTTATAAGCAGAGCGATGGTGCGGATCAAAAAACGTGAGCTGTCGCTCCGCGAGGGCATCGCGTGGATGGTTCTGTGGGCAGGCGTCGGCTTCATTGTTTTATATCCAAAAGTGGCGGACTACGCGGCTGGCGCGATCGGCCTCAAAACGGCTACCGGAATTGATCTGGTAGTGTATATTGCCGTTGCGGTTCTGTTTTATCTTCTTTTCCGAATTTTTGTCCGCATTGAACGTATTGAACACAATATCACCGAGCTCGTGAGAAAGACGGCGCTTGATGCGCGAGAGAAAAAAGATGATGAGTAGTATGACAAACCGCGTCGCCATCATTATCACGACATATGACGGGAGCAAATGGATCAAACAGTGCTTGTCGTCCGTTTTTAGGAGTGTGCATGAAAATTGCGATGTTTTTGTGGTTGATAACCATTCGAGCGATGATACTGTTGACATGGTTCGTACTCATTTTCCACAGACGGAGGTCATACCACTGTCTGAGAATAGGGGATTTTGCGGCGGGAATAATGTTGGAATGCGACATGCGGTGGAATCGGGATATGACATGATTGCTTTGCTCAATCAGGATACGGTCGTCACTGAAGGCTGGCTT
>Ga0066639_10003343_pt1 | contig 13923 bp, 14 predicted proteins | sample CryGeyCG2114_010_2_FD_59504 | JGI IMG/M metagenome (GOLD analysis project Ga0066639, IMG submission 59504) | Groundwater microbial communities from aquifer - Crystal Geyser CG10_big_fil_rev_8/21/14_0.10 | ecosystem: Environmental > Aquatic > Deep subsurface > Groundwater | place: USA: Utah...
TTATGAGAAAATACAATCTCTTCGTCGCTTGCAGAAGAGATATCAAATCCTTTTGCTTTTGTTTTAACTATCTTAATCAAATCTTTAGCAGTAAACTTATAATCATCAAGTAATATTTTACTTAACTTTACAGTAAGCTTTTGTTCAAAAATATTAAATGAATATTCAGAAACAAATTCAGAAAAAACAATTTCTTTTATTTTTTTAGAAAATTCTTTTATTTTTTCAATATTATTACAATGAGGTGCTTTCAAAAAAACTTCCATCATTGGTGTTTTAATTTCTTTACGAGCATCAAAAATTTCAATCAAACGTGGTAAACCCATAGTTACGTTCATTTCTGCTACTCCTGCGAAATGGAATACGTCCAGAGTCATCTGCGTACCTGGCTCTCCAATACTTTCTGCGGCTACTAAACCTACACATTCGCCAGGATGAACTTTAGCAGAATTAAATGCAAGTTCAATTTTGTCCATTACTTCACTCAATTTTTCTGAAGTAATTGTAGCAGGAAGAGCTTCCTTAATTTCTGTTAAAATAACAGGAGGTAATCTATCAGCATAATTATCAACAAAAGTTTCATGCTCTTTCTTCATTTTTATTTACCTCCCTCAAAATGATTTTGTATAATTTCTTTAACATCAATAATTCCATTCTTGGTTTTAGAAACATCCAATCCATCTTCTCCATAAGAAAATTGAACTACTTTTCCACTAGCATCACGTACTGAATTATCATAATCAACTTTCAAATCCTGCATAGCATTTGATAGACGTCTGTAAAGATAACCAGACTTTGGTGTTCTCAAAGCAGTATCCATTAAAGCGTCTCTTCCAGTCATTGCTCCAAAGAAAAATTCATAAGGAGTTAAACCACTCTTAAAATTATTACGGATAAATCCTCTTGCTTTTGGACCTAAATCATTTCTTTTAAAATAAGATAATGTTCTTTCCTTAAATCCTTTATCAATTCTGCCACCACGTAAAGCTTGCTGTCCAACAACAGCAGTCATTTGTGCAATATTTAATGGACTTCCACGTGAACCACACCTTACCATTGTCAAAGCAGCACTATCTTTTACTTGCTTCATGGCGATATCTCCACTTTTATTTCTGGCTTTATTAAGAACTTCTAAGATTTTTAATTCTAAAGTTTCCATTAAAGTTCTTCCTGGCATTGATTCAAGCTTACCTTGATAATAATCATCAATCAATTTACTAACTTTTTCTTCGGTACTATCCAAAGCTCTATCAATTTCTTCAATTGCTGATGGATCTAAATCCATATCACTAATACCAATAGAAAATCCACGATGTGCAAGTACAGAAATTCCTAACTTTGAAATCTTACCTAATAAATCGGCAGTATATGCAGGACCATATTTTTCATAAATATTTCTTAACATCAGTCCACTTTCCTGACCAAGATTAGATTTATCCATATATCCAGATTTTAGTTGTCCGTTTACAATTTTTACATCATTACCGCTTTTATCTTTTCCAAAGAATGTAAAATCTTTTGGTAAAAGTACAGAAAATACTTCTTTACCATCTATTTTATCTTTATTTGATAAACCTGAAAAATCAGTTACTCCACAAGTGTACAATAAGTCTACTGCTTCTCCATAATTTAAAACTAATTCTTTTGTTAAAAGATAGTTACCAGTAATAGCGTCATGAATACAACCAACTACACTTAACCCGTAACGAGGACTGATAATTTGTGTTTCAACAAGCATAAGTATTTTTGCTTCTGCACGTGCTTCTTCAGTCTGAGGGATATGTAAGTTCATCTCATCACCGTCAAAGTCAGCGTTATAAGGATTACATACAGCAGGATTTAATCTGAAAGTTCTCCCAGGAAGGACTTTTACTTTATGACACATCATACTCATTCTGTGCAATGATGGCTGTCTGTTAAATAAAGCAATATCACCATCAATTAAATGACGTTCAATAACATAACCATTATCAAGTTCTTCAAGAATTTCTTCTTTGGTTTCTGCAGTGATTGTTTTTCTTTTTCCGTCTGGTTTAAGAATATAATTTGCACCAGGATACTTTTGAGGACCATTCTCTACAAATTTACGTAAATATTCTTTATTCCAAGCAGTTATTTTTTCAGGAACAGTTAAGTTCATTGCCATACTTTGAGGAACACCCACTTCATTAAGTCCAATCAAAGGATCAGGACTAATAACAGTACGTGCAGAAAAGTCTGTTCTCTTACCGGCAAGGTTATGACGAATACGTCCTTCTTTACTTTTAATTCTATGAGTAAGAGTTTTTAGTACTTGCCCCCCTCTGTGTCGAGCAGGTGGTAATTGTGCTACACCATTATCAAAGAAAGTGGTAACGTGATATTGTAATAAGTCCCATAAATCTTCAATAATAACTTCTGGTGCTCCAGCATTAATGTTTTCAAATAATCGTTGATTAATTCTAACAATGTCTCCTAATTTATGAGTCAAATCGTCTTCACTACGTTCTCCAGATTCTAATGTAATACTTGGACGCATAGTCACAGGAGGAATTTGTAAAACAGTTAAAATCATCCATTCTGGACGGAATTTTCCTGGAAGCATACCAAAAACTTCTAAATCTTCATCAGGAATTTTTTCTAATCTTGCTCTAACTTCAATTGGACTTAAACGAATATCGTTTTCAAAATAATTATAAGGTTTTTCAATTTTTATTTTTTCTTGTTTCTTATCACAATGAGGACATTTATCTTTAATTTTATATTTAGCAACAATTTCTTTAATTTTTCTTCTTCTTGCTTCATATCCTTCATCTTCAGCTAACTTATCACACAAAGCAATATATCTCTTAATATTTTGTTCTGGAATTAAGATACGACCACAATATTTACAAGTAGATTTTAAAAAGTCAAGAATTTGACGTACATATTTAATATGAATTACTGGACGAGCAAGTTCAATGTGTCCAAAATGACCAGAACATTCTTTTAATTTTTGTCCGCAAGTTTTACATCTTAAACCAGGATCAATAACTCCTAAACGAATATCCATCAAACCACCATCAACTGGATAACCTTCACGATCATAAAGTTCAGGAGTAACTACTTTAGCAGCAGCTAAATCAGTAATCTGTTTAGGTGAAAATACACCAAAACCGATGCGATCAATTTTTTTATACACTTCGCGATTCATCTTTAATATCTCCTGTATTTCATTAATTTAATATTTATTTTTAAGATTTAGTTTAGAATAAATTCCTAAACTTCTGATTTCGTCAAGCAATAGTTTAAATGCATAACTCATTTCTACATAATTAATTTCAATATCTTCACCACACATTAAACAATATTTTCTGTTTTTGTAATGATCTTCAACTGCAACTAATCCACAGTTCTCACAAATTGGTAAAACTACTTTATCAGAATCAAATCTTTCTTTAAGTAATAATGATGCACCGTGTGCAATAAAAGTATCTTTTTCCATTTCTCCTAACCTTAATCCACCTTCTTTAGCCTTACCTTCAGTTGGTTGTCTGGTTAATAGTTGGATTGGTCCTCTTGCTCGAGATTGCATTTTGTTAGCAACCATATGTCTTAATCTTAAATAATACATATTTCCAACATATATTCTAGCAAGCATTTTTTTACCGGTTCTTCCATCATAAAATACTTCAGTACCATCTTCATGAAATCCTCTTTCAAGAAGTTCTTTACGTAATTCTTTTTCATGCTCAGCTTCAAACAAAGTTCCATCAACATATCTTCCGGATAATGCTGCTACTTTACCACCGATTAATTCAATTAAATGAGAAATGGTCATACGTGAAGAAACTCCATGAGGTGTGAAAATAAGATCAGGTACGATTCCAGAACTTGAAAATGGTAAATCTTGAGTAGGTACTAAGATTCCAGTAACTCCTTTCTGTCCATGACGACTGGTAAATTTATCTCCAATTTCTGGGATTCTTTCTTCTCTTAATCTTACTTGCACTAAACGATTACCTTCTTCATTTTCAGTTAAAATTACAAAATCAGCAACACCTCGCTCACCATGCTTAAGTGCTAATGAACTTTCTCTTCTTGTAGCTGCAGATAAATTATATTCATCTAAACTAGAGAGGAATCTTGGTGGACTAGTTCTACCAATAACTACGTCACCTTCATCAACTTTTGCTTCTGGATAAATAATACCATCTTCTTCTAAATTATTATAATCTCTTTCACTACGATATCCTTTAACTTCTTTATCAGGAACACATACTTCATCAATTAATCCTCCTGAATAACGCAATTCTTCAGCACTTACAGGACGGAAATATGTACTTCTAGCTAATCCTCTTTCTACAGAAGCTTTATTGAGAATAACACCATCTTCCATGTTATAACCATCATAACAAGTAATTGCAACAATCATATTTTGTCCAGATGGATGTTCAGCATAATTTACAACTTCGTGGATTTTTGTTTTTACTAATGGAAAATGAGGGTAATGTAAAATATTAGAATCCATATCCATACGCAAATGATAATTTGCAGCGTAAAATCCTAAAGATTGTTTCTGATTCTTACTACCAATAATTAAACGTGGACTTTGATTATAATTTCCAAATGGAACCAAAGAAGTAGTAATTCCAATAATTGAACCAGGAGTAATCTCTAAATGAGTATGTTCAGAAGTAATTCCAGCATCATTATATGCAACAAGTGCATTTTCTTCTTCTCCTGCATCAATATATTCTACTACTCCTTGTCTAACTAAATCTACCCAAGTAATCTCACCATCTTCTAATTGATGTAAATGTTTATCTGTAAGTAAAGGTTTACCTTCTTTTATAATAATTAATGGTCGTCTAGCTCTTCCTTCATCAGCACTAATACGCACCTCATTATTTTCAATATCAAAATTAATATTAATTTCTTCTGAAATAGCTCCTTTTCTCCTTTGATCTTTAATTTCTTCTACAAAAATAGCTGGCTCATCAATAGTTCCAATATATTTTGAATTTAAGTATACATCTGCCATTTTATTAAATTTCCTTTAAACCTAAATTTTTTATTTTTTCTAAAAGTTCAGTTTCATCAGTACCTTGAGAAATTGAACATAACATAGATAAGTTTTTTCTTAATCCAATATTAGTTCCTTCAGGAGTTTCAATTGGACATAATCTACCAATATGTGTACAATGTAATGCTCTTGCTTGGAAGTTTTCTTGTGAACTTGAAAGAGGACTAACAACTCTTTGTAAATGTGAAATCATATCCAAATAATTAGTTCTGCTCATTCTTTGTGATACTCCTTGTCGTCCACCAACCCATTCACCAGTAGCCATTGCAGAATATAACCTTTGAGTTAACAATTTATCACGAATAATTACTCTAATGGAAGGTAACTTTCCTCTTTTAATGATTCTTTGAAAATTATAAAGCATATCACCAATCAAAACTTTAAAGTTAACTCGAAATAAGTCAATCAATAAGTCTCCACTAAGACGCAATCTCTTATTCATATAATGATCTTTATCATCAGCATATCTTACACCATTGCTAACATCAATAAATTTCTTAATCATTTTACAAAGATTTTTTGCTTTTGTAAGTCTAAAACTTGTTTCACTACCAATGTTTGGCAATAAATATTTATCAAGAATTTCTTTAGTTCTTTCCAAGCGTACTTCTTTTGCTTGAGCAACACCAATTCTTTTACCAATATAATCTATTGCTTCTTCTTGTGTTTTAATGTCTACAAACTCAAACAAATTAAGAATAATTTCTTCGTAGTTTCTGTCTAATGAAATTGCTTTCATGATTTCTTCATCACGAATCATACCTAAAGCTTTAAGCACGATAACTAAAGGCATTGTTTTAATTCTAGTAAATGTGATATAATAAATACCATCTTTCTTACGTTCAAAATTATGTGGGATTCTGTAAGAACCTTTTGCTGCAAAAAATCTTCCACTAATTTCTTTACCATTATCTTCAACCATAAAGTTGTTAGCAGAAAGATCTTCCATGTTAACTATTACTTTTTCAGTTCCGTTAATAATAAAATATCCACCAGGATCAGTTGGATCTTCTCCTGCTTTAATCAATTCTTCTTTACTTAAACCACTTAAATTACAATGTTTTGATTTAAGCATAACAGGCATTTTTCCAATTTCAGCAGTAAAGTTTTCTCTTTGTACGTCGTTAATATAAGTACTTACTTCTAAGAAAATAGGAGCATAATAAGAAATTTTTCTTAACCTTGATTCCATTGGGAAAATTAATCTTTTTGAACCATCTGCTTCAGTGATTTCAGGTTTACCAACAATAATTCTACCAAAACGAATTTTAAAACTTTCAATATTATGAGGAATAATTGTAGGTTCTGCTTCTTTATTTTCATCAACAACTTCTTGTAAACCTTTTTCTAAGAATTTATCAAATGATTGAATATTACTTTCTACAAATTTCTTTTCTTCAAAGTACTTTTTAATTAATATGGAACGATTACCCATCTATGACCACCCTATAATAGATAGTCTGACCAGCAGTTTTACTATCTCGTTCAATTTTAACTACATCACCAGATTTAAGGTTTAATTTTGCTACTGCTGGATCATCTTTTAATATTTTTGGTAAATCAACAGAATTAATTGAAAATTTTTCTAATATTTTTTTCACTTCAGCATCACTTGCTTTGGAGTGTTTAGGAACTAAAAAATGTTTGTTTGTGTCGGATGGCATTTTTTGTTTTTTTTACCTTTTTTGATTATTAACGGGCCGGAAGATGACAAAACTTGCGTTTTGAAACCTTCTCGTCCCCTAACGGGCCGGAAGGGATTTGAACCCTCGGCCGCTTGATCACTTTGTCTTGCTGACTTAAAAGTCAAGCGCTCTACCAAGCTAAGCTACCGGCCCATGAGCAGGAACGCCCTGGCCGGGACTTTCAGTTGAGTTTCGGATTGTGAAAGCTCTTTTTTTGAACCCGGGTCGATGCCTTACTGTGCAAATATATGCACGACAGGGCATCATGCTAGGCCGAGCTACACTACCAGGGCAGTTAACGGCATAGTTATCTCTATAAAGCGAAATATTAAATTCCTCTAAATAGAAAAAACTTTGACCATTTTGCTGTAAAACAGAGGTCTGTTTATAAAGATATCGGAAAAAATAATTATTATCTAAGAACATAAGAAACAATATTGAAAAAAATAATTAAAAAAAAGAAAAAGGTTTAACGTCTCTGATGTACCCAATCTCTTGCTTTTATTACGACTGGTGCATCTCTAGCACAATAACCAGCTTGTTGACCCATAGCACTTAAAGTAGCACCATAAGCAGGATTTCCAGCTAATGCTTCTTGAAAAATGCTTCCAGTTCGATATGCATTTGCACTTGATCTTAAATCAAGGAACAATTTTTCTGCTACATTTCCACCAATAGCGCCGCCGGTTTCTTTTCCATCACAAAAAGCAGGTACTCCTGTTTTTGCTACCAAATTCATAACTCCACGAATATAAGCAATTTGATCTTCACGACTTGCATTTACAAATACTTCAGGCAAATTATTCATTTTTCTACTCATATCTTCGTCTAATTCAGAAGTTACTCCTACTCTTTCAACATCTCTTAAAATGTCACTTAATCCACTTTGACCTGCACTAGCAGCGGTTGCTGTTAAGGCAATTAATGGTCCAATTCCATACATTTTTTTCATTTTTTAAATTCCTCCTATTTGATATTTAACTATAAGTTTATTTCTTAAAAATAAGGTTATTTATAAACTTTGCGGTTATTTTTTACTTATGAGTGATAACATTTTAAAAATTTAAAACAACCCAAACATCTAACTATTATTAAAACAAAGGATTAAAAGAAAGTTAAATCATTAAAAATGAGTCCCCCCACCCAGATTTGAACCGGGGATCCCTCGGTAACCACAAAGCTGGTCGTTTTTCATCTTAGACGTTAAGTCAACTCAAAACGACTTCTACAGCCGAGTGTTCTAGACCACTAAACTATGGGGGGTTTGATGTAAGAGTGAGGGTTGTTTTATAAAACTTTTCGTAAGGGAAAAGATATATAAAGAAAGAAAAATTACTTTCTACTTAAAAAAGAGGTGATAGTAATGGCAAAAAGAGCAAAAAAAACTGCTGCCCAAAAAGTTATGAAAAAAAACTTATTAGGTAGTTGGTCATTTCTAGTAGGTATAATCTTAGCAGTTCTTCTAGGATTGGGATTTACTGGTAGTTATCAAACCCAGATGTTATGGGCAGTATTTTTGTTAGGAGTTGTTGTTGGATTACTTAATGTAACCGCAGGAGAAGTTGGACCTTTCCTTACTTCAGGAACAATCTTAGTATTGGTTTCCTTTTTAGGAGTACAGGCAGGCATATTTGAAGCAGTTGCACCAGCAATTTTCAACATTTTAACAGGAATTTTAACATTGTTCGTACCAGCAACAATTATTGTAGCTTTAAGAGCAGTGTTTGTTTTAGCAAAGAGATAAATTTCTCTTTTTTTTCTTTTTTATTAATAATGTTATAGAATTAAAAATGCGGTGGCCGGGAGTTGAACCCGGGTCACAACGTTGGCAACGTCGAATATTTCCCAACCATTAAAGGTTTCTAGGCCACTATACTACCACCGCACAGATAATTAGAAAATAAACTGATTTATTAAATTTATGGTTTACCACTGGTCACTGGACAAGTATGGGTAGAGTTTTTATACTATCTTTTATATTTACCATTTAAGGATATGAAACAATCAATCGAAAAATATGATACAATATATATCAAATTTAGAATAGGAGAACAAACAGCTTTTTTAAGAGAAATTAAAGAAAAATGTTTTAACACTTGGGATAAGATGGCTTCTTTTTTAGGTGTCAATAGAAGTATGATTTTCTTTTATTTAAACGAAAAACATAAATTACCTAAATCAAGTTTCTGTATATTATCAAATATTTCTGATATTAACCCTAAAAAATTTTCATTTAAGAGTGTACCATTTTCTATTTACGGCTCAGCGATAATCCCCTATGAAGTTAATCCACTTTTAGCAGAATTTATAGGAATAATGTTAGGTGACGGTTCTCTTTACAGATTCAATCATCAGATAACAATCAGTTGTGGAGAAATTGATGGAACATATATTACTGAACATATTCCAAAAATGATTAAAACTTTATTTTCTAAGAAAGTAAGTTTCAGAAAAATAGCAAAAGGAGGTCTTGACTGCAGATTTAGTTCTAAAAAAGTTTCTGAATACTTAACAAGAGAGATGGGATTTAAATCTCCTAAGACTAACTGCAAAATCCCTTTACATTTTTTTGATGATGATAACTTATTAAAAGCTTGTGTTAGAGGATTATTTGACACGGATGGAGGATTGCATAGGCATCATGAAAGATCCGCACAACTTCATTTTACAAATAAATCAAAAACATTAATTTACTCATTACATAAAGCATTAAAAAAATTGGGATTTAATCCTTCAAACATAACAATAAATCATAAAGAGAAAAATACTCATGCGCTTTATCTTTTCAATAAAGATGTAAAGAAATATTTTAATGAAATTGGGTCTAATAATCCAAAAAATCAGATTAAATTTAATTACTGGATTCAAAAAGGCAAAGTTCCACTTAATTTTGAGATAGAAAAAGAAGTAAAGTTAAAAGATAAAGAACAAGAAAGATTACTTAATAAAAAGACATCTGAAATAAAAATCATTGGAGTTGGAAAAATAAGAAATATTTAAATAATCAAAAATACTTTCTTTTTATTTCAACAAGCCGGGTTCGTAAGAAGAGGTTTAGCTTGTAAAAGCCATATGGTTATTCTCTCTGTGAGAATATAAAACCTGTCTCGAAAGTCCTGGTTTTTGTTGAAATAATTTTTGTTTAATTTTTAAAATTAAGAATAAAAATAAAATAATAAATGTGGCCCCATCGGGATTTGAACCCGAAACCTCTGCTTCTCGCAGACTATTTGTATAGAACACTGTCATATAAGAGCAGCGCTCCACCAGGGTAAGCTATGGGGCCAACATATGGTTTAGCAATAGATATACCCAACTTTACATCCAGAGAAGTGCTCACCTTTAAAAGATTTTTCTTTAAAGCAGAACTTAAGCATTTATTTCATTCTCTTTATAAAGAGGAGTTATTTTCAACTATTGTTACCCAACAATTACTACAAAACTATATAAAACAAAAAAATAAGATTCTACCATAAAATAAGATAAAAATGAACTTAAACCAAATAAAAAAATTAATGGATCGTAAGAAAAACTCCCATAAAGGAGAAAATGGTTATGCTTTAATCATCGGCGGTTCTGAAGATTATGTTGGTGCAGTAACACTAGCAGGCTTAGCTAGTTTAAGAAGTGGTTGCGATTCTGTAACTATTGCTGCTCCTGAAAAAGTAGCGTGGGCAGTTAACTGCTATTCCCCAGACTTAATCACCCATAAAGTAAAGTGTGGTAGTCATTTTACAATCAAAAATGCTAAAGAAATGGTTAAATTCTCAGAAAGATATGATGCAGTGTTATTAGGTAATGGTATTACAAGAAAAGCAGATAAGTTCTGTCAACATTTTCTTAAAAAATCACAAAAAATGAAAGTGGTTGATGCAGATGCATTAAAATCTATGTCATTTAAAGATTTTCATAATGCCGTAATAACCCCACATGAAACAGAATTAGAGATGATGCTTATTAATAGTAATAAAGAATTTCTTTTACCTAAATTAAGAGAATCCAATGCAAAAGAAAAAGCAGAAATTTTACAAGGAAATTTGAGATACTTTTTACAAAATAATAATGTACTCTTAGTTAAAGGAGCCACAGATATTATTATTTCCAAGAATAAAGTAACTTATAATCGTACAGGTAATCAAGGAATGACCAAAGCTGGAACGGGAGATATTCTTGCCGGATTAGTGGTTGGATTTTTAGCTAAAAGTAAAGACTTATTTAAAAGCGCAGTTGCTGCCTCATTTCTAAATGGGTATATTGGCGACCAATTGTTAAAAAAGAAAAAAGGATACACTTTTATTGCCTCTGACTTAATTGAAGATTTAGAAAAAATTTCTAAATTTAAACCAATGAAAAATAAAGAAGAAAAGAAAGTAATTACAGTTAAAGCAAAAAGTAAAAACACAAGTTCTAAAAATATTAAAAAGAAAAAATAATTAAAACTAGAGGTGAATAAATAATGTTAGCTCCATATAATTTTTATCAAATGTCAGGATTAATGATGTTATGTTTATTTTTCTTAATTTTGTGGACATTAATCATAAAAGGGTTAGGGTTGTGGTTCTCGGCCAGAAATAATCAACGAGGATGGTTTATTGCCATGTTAATTTTAAACACAATGGGAATCTTACCATTAGTTTATTTGATTTTCTTTCGAAAGAATTGTCACAAATGTACAGAAATAAAACCATTAAGTAAAGAAGCAAAAGTAAATTCAAAAATAGTTTCTAAAAATAATCAAAAGAAATCTTCTAAAAGAAGAAAAAAGAAATAATTTTTAAAATATTAATTTTATTTTTTTTATCCTTTAAATTCTTTAATTTCTAAATGGCCTTTTTTTAATCTAAGACTATATTCTTTACGGTCACCAAAACCAGTAATTTTAGTTACAAGTTCCGGTAGAAGTATATGTTCTCCTCTAAAATTAAGTTCTGTAATAATTTCTTGATCTCCATTATCATCAGGAACAATTTCTTTCATAACTTTTTCAGCAGCTTTTCTGTTACCTTTGTTTAATATTTCTTCTGTTTTTTGATAAAGGTATTTAGCAATAGCATCAGCAACATTGATTGTAGATACTTTACTTAATCCCTGTAATCCTGGAGAAACGTTTGCTTCTATTACTAATGGGCCCTGAGAGCCTTCTAAAACGTCAACTCCACAAATATCTGCACCTAATGCTCTCGCAGTATCAACTGCTAAACGAGCAGTTTTTCGATCTAAAATTACTGCTTCTCCACTTCCTCCTGCATGAATATTAGCACGTTTTTCTTCTTTTTGTGCAACTCTTTTCATGGAAGCAACAACTTTTTCTCCCACAACTAATGCACGAATATCTGTCCCATTTGTTTCAATATATTCTTGAATAATAAATGGTTGATTTAATGCACCTAAAGCATCAAGCATAGAAGATGCTGAACCTTTAGAATCAGCAAACATTACTCCTTTACCTTGAGTACCTTCAGGAAACTTCATTACGATAGGATAATTAACCTTATCAAGAAGTTTTTTAGCTGCATCTACAGTAGAGGAAACATAAGTTTTAGGCATAGGAATATTATGTTGTTGTAAAGCAAGGTGAGTTAATAGTTTATTATGTACTACTGTAAAAGAATTTGCTGGAATAGGCATATATGGAACCTTACCTTCTAATAAGGCGGCAATAGAAGTTAATAAATTAGCATAACGAAAAGAACCTTTAACATAAATACAATCATACTTCTCTAACTTTTCTCCTTTATAAAAAACTCCTCGATCTTTACCAAGATTAACTTCAATTTCTTTAAGTTGAATCATATTTACCTGATCAAAATATTTTTCCATTGCTTCAGCAACCATCTTACTACTTTTACTACCTAAAGAAATAACTGCTCCTTTCATTTTTTCACAGCTCCTTTACGAGGGTCAATTAAAAAATTACCATTTTTAAGAATATTTTGTCCGATTAAAACAGGATACGTCATGTGACTCCTGTCAGCAAGAGTAAATTCTGCTTCAATTATTTCTCCGTCCAACTTTATTTTTGCTTTAAGAATAGGACGCTTTTTCACTCCAGAAGCAGATTTAACCACCTTAGTATTAGTAATTGGACCTAATTGTAACTTACTAGCTAAATAAATATCAATTGAAGATGCTGTTGCACCGGTATCAATCCGAGCAATAACCTTCTCTTCTTTTTTTCCAATAACTACAATTTCTTCAATGAGGCCTAAGATGATTTTACCTTTATTCATAAGTAGAATTAATAGTTTTCTTATGTTATTTAAGGTTTTTGCTTCAGCAAAAGACAAAACCTTTTTAAACACACTATTGTTTTGCTGAGATATGCCCCTGTGGTGTAGTCCGGATTGCTGATGAAGCAAGGACAAACTATCATACTGCCCTTTCGAGATATCGAAACTAACGTTTCGGAACCTTTCCGAAGAAAGGCGGTGACTCGGGTTCGAATCCCGGCGGGGGCATAGTTATTTTCTAAAATTAAGATTTTTACTTATATTCTTAAGAATTAGTTAGAGATTAGGAATTATAAAATAAAAAATTAAAAAAATAAAGAATTTATTTTCTTTTTTTACTGCCTTTCTTTTTAGCTGGTTTTCTTTTAGCTACTTTTTTCTTGGCAACTTTTCTTTTAGCGACTTTTTTCTTAGCTACTTTCTTTTTAGCAGCTTTCTTCTTTCCGCCTTTCTTTCTTCCACGAGCCATTTTAGCACGAGCTACGTTACCTTTCTTATCAATAAAGTAAAGGAATCCTCGTACTTTCTTTACGCCGGTCTTAGCTACAACTTCTGTTCTAACTTTTCCTCTTTTTCTTCCAGCTCTGCTCATCTTAGCACGGGCAACATTACCATTTTTATCAACAAAGTAAAGAAACCCAGATTCTTTCTTAACACCTACTTTTGATACAACTTCAGCCATTTTTTATTCACCCTCTATTTTTTTATTTTAATATGAAAAACAGAATGTTTTTCTAGTCGGAAAGAAAGTTTTGGAGTATTTAAATGTTTCTCTTTTTTGCCGACGAATACCCGACGAGAAATTATTACTCCTTTGTAATTAGTTCAAATATTGTTCTATATCCTGTGGATTTAAGGCCTTGAAATCTTCTACTATTCTAGGACAAGCAGTATTTATCCAAACGTCGATAAAATTAAAGTTTTCTAAAGAATTAAAGTCAATATTATCTGCAAGAAAGACGAA
>Ga0066639_10003347_pt1 | contig 13916 bp, 10 predicted proteins | sample CryGeyCG2114_010_2_FD_59504 | JGI IMG/M metagenome (GOLD analysis project Ga0066639, IMG submission 59504) | Groundwater microbial communities from aquifer - Crystal Geyser CG10_big_fil_rev_8/21/14_0.10 | ecosystem: Environmental > Aquatic > Deep subsurface > Groundwater | place: USA: Utah...
AGATAAAAACTCATCATAATCGAGTTGATCGTGTAAGGGAAATGATTGATAATAATCTTATTATTGAACCAATACGCGACTTGTATAAAGATGAGGTTAGGGAAATTGGCAGGAAGATTGAACTGCCTAATTTTCTTGTTGACAGGCACCCTTTTCCAGGCCCAGGGCTAGCTATACGATGTTTGTGTTCTGCGGGAGACGAAAAAAAAGTAACTGCCCGGCAACATAATAATACGTTGGCCTTTTATAAATTACCCATTAAATCTGTTGGTGTGCAGGGTGATGAGCGAACTTATTGTAACCCTGCATTATTAACCACAAAACATTCTTATAACGAATTACATGAACTTGCGCCGGAAATAACTAATGTTCATGCTGATATTAATAGAGTTTTGACATTAGTATATGGAGAAGAAAAAAAGATATTATCTTCGCGCATTAAAAAGGCTTATCTGACTCTAGAACGTATTTCACTGCTTCGTGAAATTGATGACATTGTAAATACTCATATTAATAACGTTAATTGTAATCATATATGGCAGATGCCTGTAGTTTTGGTACCTTTTGGTTATAACTATGGTGAATCTGTTGTCATACGACCCGTAGAATCAAAAGAGGCTATGACTGTTACCTTTGCCGAAATACCTGAGGATGTGCTCGGTAATGTGATTGATGATGTAAAAAAACTTTTGAAAGTTGATTATATTTTTTATGATGTTACAAATAAGCCCCCGGGCACCATAGAGTGGGAGTAGTGTTGAAATTCAGTGAGTAATTGTTCTAACTCTTCTATTGAATTTATACGTACCAGTTTTGCTCTAAATTCTTTTATACCTGTAATTTCAAATCCTATTTTGTTTGTTTTGAAGTACCACGAAAGATGTTTGCGAAAGGTTACTATTGCTGTTTTTTCCAATTCTTCACTAGTTATTCCATGTAATTTGTTCTTTTTGGTGAGTGAACGAAGCCATGCTTGATGCTTTGTATGATATTTGGCGTGTTCCAATACAATGCGGATTCTTTCTTTAATATCTACATCAAAATTTGGTTCTAACACCTTTTTGAAAAACCATGGATTTCCCAAAGCTCCTCTGGCTATTAACACACCATCTGCACCTGTTTTATTTAGCGCTTCTTTTACTTGATTAGATTCAGCAATATCGCCATTTGCAAGAAATGGTACTGTCGCTATTTCTTTTGCTTGGCGGAGTCTTTCCCAATCACTCTTGCCACTATATCCTTGCTTTTTAGTTCTGCCATGCATGGTTATTAGATCCGCGCCCGCATCTTCAATTATTGGGATAAATGTTTTAAAGGTATCCGGATTATCCCAACCAAGTCTTATTTTTACTGAAAGTGGTGTGTCCCCTATTGCTCTTTTTATTTCTTGTATTATCTTTGAAGCTAATTTTGGATCTTTCATTAGGGCGGCTCCATTGAAATTACTAGTTAGTTTATAAACCGGACATCCCATGTTTATATCTATTCCTTCCGGATTAGAGTGCTCCATTACTTTTGTTGCAGCCATTGCCATTGTAGTTGGATCTGCTCCAAAAATTTGTTGTACTATTGGTCTTTCAACCTCTTTGAAATCTGTCATTCCTATTGTTTTTTCGTTATCACGAATAATAGCTTCGCTTGAAACCATTTCACGAAATACAATATCTGCGCCACCAATTTCTCTAACAATTTGGCAAAATGCTGAATCTGTCATATCTGCCATTGGCGAAAGTGCCAAAATTGGTTTGTTATTTTTTATATTATCTTTGAACCACATACTGAATCATTTTTCTCTTAATCTCTGATTATCGAGATATAATTTTTGGATATTAACATGTTTATGTTTATATTTCAAGTATTGTTGGCAGTATTGTTGACGAAATTCGCTCGCGAGCTCATTTCGTCAATCCATTCACTATCTCTGGTAATGCACCCTACAGGAAACAAACAAACTGTAACAATTACCCACAAAAACAAAAAACGGCTTGAAAAAGCCAATAGTACACTGAAACCAAATAATGAATTTTTATGAATTACCCCCTGATAAATCGGGGGATTTAACTAAAGTTGGGGGCTTAACCAAATTCTTGGAGATCATTACTTTCTGATTGATTTCCTGCGTCTGTTTGGTAGGCATTAGTCTTTTTTTCTATATCTTTTTCTGATTTAGGGATTACTCCGACTAATATTTCTTCAAATGGTAAACTACCGACAATTTCTGTAGGCAAATCTGTAGGTGGTTCAGCTCGTTTGGCACTAGCTTTTTGGACAAGGGGTGTGGCAACGTGCGACATTGGAAAATGCCAAATCGTTGCAAGTTCTTCAATATTTAGAACATACGGATTTTTTCCTGCTTTTATTTTTCTTTTTTTGTATGCTTCCATTAGTGTTGATTTTCTATATTCTGTTCGATACTTTTCCAAAAAATACTCGGCGCCGGCGGTAGTGTAGCCCGGTACAATGGAATTGGCTGTTGGAATATTGTATTGATTTATCGCACCTATCATGGCGTTTACACCTCTTTCCGGTTTAAATACTTCTTTTCTTGCTACATATACCCCTCTTATTTTTGTTTCAAAACCTATTTTCCCTATTTTATCTTCCATTGCTTCTATTAATTTACCCTGACCCGGAGTTAGAAAACGAAGATTATTTTGTTCTCCACTGTCATCACTTTTAATCTCTGATGCACCAAAAGCAGAACCTTCTCTTGCAAAAACCGCATCTCCCACTGCTTCCAGAATTTTTATTGGTGTATTTGCAATTGCATCTACATACTTATTTCCACCTTCTTTTTTTAGACTTTTATCACCAATTATTTCTCTTATCTTTTTTATACATTTTTCTTTCCAACCGCTTCCTATTGGTTTTACTATTATTTGAAACCACATTTGTTCTCCCGGACCTATTCTGGTAAAACTTTCCAAAAAGGTGCCCATTGGATCTTTTAGAACTGTGTCTTTTGAAATGTTGTGTTCAAATTCTTGGTAACTTCTTATTGGATAAGCGTCATTTTCATTTAAAATAAAATCTCCTATCCAAACATCATGAGTATCATTTGGGTATCTACTTGGAACACTACTCACATAATCTTCCACTTCTGTTATTTCCACTTCAGGGTATTGAGCATATATTGAAGCTTCTACTAAATCTCTAAATTTTTCTTCTGTTCTTACTATAAATTGTATATACCCTTCTATGCTAATTATTTCAAAGCTAAACCATCTTTGTTTGTAACCACCTCTAAATGCTTCTCCTATATTTGGAGAACTATAGGCACCTGCAATGTGTGCAAACATTTGTTCAACCGCTTTTGGTGTCTGAACATTTATAGGCGGGATGTCTATTGCAAAAACTACCCACTTCCAATCTTTTATGTAAATGTTTTCTCTATATTCTTGATAATTTGATAATATTATAAATAATCCTGCATAAACTATAGCTAGCCAGCCCCCTATTATAAAAAGTTCCCATATTATTGTACTTGCCGGCTGATCTATAAAAAAAGAGAGTAGGTTATTTATAGTACCAACTAAATCAAAATTAATCTTGAATATTCCAAAATTTAGCATAATTTACACATCCACAAGTTTGTAAATAATGATGTATACGCCAATTATAGCAAAACCGGCTAACCACCAGCCTCGTGATCCTGTAGAATACCCTACAAAATATATTAATAGTGCTAAAAATGTTCCAATAATAGAAATAAGATGTCTAATAAATTTGTCTGACATAGGTTTAAAAGGCTTATGAGGCTTATGAGGCTTATTAGGCTAACATCTAGCTTAGTAAGTCTAGTGAGCGCTATCTTACAAAACTAATTATAGCATATAATAAAAAAAAGACCCATGTGTGGAAGGTCTTTATTTTGTATATTTTTACTTTTTAAGATTTTTCCAGACTACCAGGAGCGGACTGGCCAGAAAGATAGATGAATATGTCCCGGCAATAATACCAATAATTAATGCCAATGAGAAGTAGTGAATTGAATCACCACCAAATAGAAACAACGCTACCAGTACTATCAAAGTTGTCAGTGATGTATTTATTGATCTTGTAAATGAATCTTGTACGCCCTGGTTTACCATTTCTTCAAAGGTCTTTGATGTTTTTTTCATTACATTTTCTCGGATACGATCAAACACTACAATAGTATCATTTACTGAATATCCTAATATAGTTAGTAGTGCCACAACAAATGGAATATCAATTTCAACACCTTTGAAGTGCCCAAGTAGTGAAAATACAGCCATAGTAATTACTACATCATGAACAAGTGCTATGATAGCCGTAAGGCCATATTTCCATGATTGTACTTCTTTTGAAACCTTGCGAAATGCGTAAGCAACATATAGAATAATAGCAATAACCACTGCAATACCTGCAGAAATTGATCTGTTTCTTAGCTGAGAACTAATTGCTGGACCAATTACTTCTATTCTTTCTTCAAAAACTTTATTTGTATCTGTTTGATAATCAGATCTTAGAACATTTAGTATTTGTTGGTGCTCATCTTCTGTCAGAAATTTTGTTTTTATAACAAATCCATCTGTATCTACCGGCTGGTTAATAACACTGCCAACATTGTATTTTTCTGCTGTTAATGTCATTTGGCTCAATTCCGGTCTATTTTCACTAAATGAAACCTCTATTAGAGAACCACCTGTAAAATCAATCCCCGGTTTTAGTCCAAATATAGCTAAAATAACTAAACTTGCAACAAAAAGAGTTCCGGAAAAAATAAAGGTAATTTTTTTATGTTTGATAGTATTTATCATATCTATTTCTTTTTGGCTCCTAAGAACATCCAATTTGCGCCATTTTTGAACCATGGTGCTATGAAACGAAGCATTACTCTAGTGACTGTAATTGCAGAGAACATACTAATTAGTACACCTACAGCAAGTGTAAAAGAAAACCCTTTTACAAAGCTAGAACCAAACCACATTAATAAAACACAGGTAATTATGGTTGATATATTGCCGTCTTTAATAGCACTCCATGCTCGCAAAAATCCTTCTTCTACGGCAACTCTCAGACTCTTTCCTTTTTGCAATTCTTCTTTTAGGCGTTCAAATATTAGTACATTAGCATCAACTGCCATGCCAATAGACAGAATTAATCCTGCAATACCAGCTAGTGTAAGAGTAACACCAATTAGTTTGAAAATTGCAAGTGTTAAAGACAAATACACAGACAGAGCTATCATGGAAAGAAAGCCTGGCAATCTATAATATAAAAGCATAAATAACATTACAACAACTAGTGCAATCACACCTGATTTTAGACTTTTTTGAAGAGATTCCGCACCAAGAGTAGCACCAATACTTTGTTGCCCTATTAATTCTACCGGCACCGGCAATGCACCTGCATTTAATCTTTGAGATAAAAGCTGTGCTTCTTGTAGAGTAAATCCACCGGTAATTACTGCTTGTCCATTTAAAATTGGTACTTGAACCGTTGGGATGCTAATTGGCTGACCATCTAGAAAGATTGCTATTGGCTCACCAACATGCTCTTGTGTAATTTGTTTAAATAATTCTGTACCTTCTGAATCAAATTGTAACGATACTTGAACTTGGCCGGTTTGTTGGTCAGATACCACTTGTGCTCTTTCCAACTGTTTTCCAGATAAGCCGGTACTAATATATTCATCCTGTGGTGGAAGAATATCAGCAGGTGTTTTTTGTCTAATTAAGATTCTTGATATTTCATATTCTTTTGGAATTCTTTCTTCTCTCTTGAAAATAAGATGATACCCAAATTCAGTTTCCACCGGCCCTACAATTTCTCCCACCTCTGCAGCAAACAGCGCATCTTCAAATGGAGCCACAAGTGCCCCCCTCGTTATTTCGCCCAATGCTCCACCACTTGCTCCAGCCGCAAGATCTGTAGAAAATTCTTTTGCCAAATCTGCAAAGTTATCTTGATTTGCTGTTTCAAATACTTCTTGTGCTTTTAGCAGTGCTTGCTCTTTTGATAAATATCTTGTGTCATTACATCCCACAGCCTCCGGATAACAAAATAGAATATGGCTTGATGTTATAAGTGCACTACCGTCTCTTTGTTCTCCACGTTTTAATATGTTTAATCCATCAAATGATTCGATAATTTCTCGTGATACTTCATCTTCTTTTGCAGTTTCCGCCCAGGCGTGGAGTGAAATAAATGGACCTTCAGAAGAAACAAACCCTATACTACCATTATTTACTTTGCTTGCCTCATCTTCTGAATAATCTTTTACAGCTGTTTTGAAATCTATTTGTTTACTGTTTAATTTAATTTGTGCTTCGTTTGCCTTTGTTTTACCAGCATCATTTTCTTTATCAAGCTGTGTTTGTTCTTCTTCTGTTAGTTCTCTTGGTGGATTATTATTTACTTCACGAAAATCTAATGTTGGTGTTCCACCTATTAGTTTTATGGCTTCATTTACGTCTGTGACACCCGGAAGGTCAACATTAATGCGGTAGTCTTCACCTACTTTTGATGTTTGAATATTAGGTTCTCCCACTCCTAGAGCATTTACTCTTCTTTCTATTACATCACGAACCCCTTCTACTGCTACAGATTTTTCACCCGGTTCAATGTTACTAACATCTGCTTGGTAAACTAAATGAGCCCCACCTTGGAGATCCAGACCAAGACTAAAGTTTTTTACCGGAATATGTGGTATTCCTATACCTGTTGCTGTATTAATGCGATCGACTGTCGTATTGACATATGTTGGCGCATCAAAAAAACTCGTCACTACCAATAGGACGAGAATTCCAACAATTCCCCAACGGATCTTTGCTCTTACATTGATTTTATTTTCTTTTTCTACCATAGAATGTTGTAACGCGGACTATTGTACATTATTGGATTATTTGCGTCAACTATAGTTATTAACTTATGTACGAAATACGAAAATTACGAAATTACGAAATTACGAAATTACGAAAGTTATTGGTGATTGAAACCATTCTATCTTTCGGTCATCTCCCCCTGCCAACCTGCTCACCTAAATGGTGGAGGAGAGGGTTAGAGTGGGGTTATTTGCAAAAAAATAATTTCTAAAAAAAGCAGAACTAAATTGGACGTGCTTTAATTAATTTTATTTCAGACTCCACGCTCCGCTGTCTATTAATGGTTGTGCTTTTTTGTACTTCATTGATTTTATTTCTGTACCATTTGTAATTTCTACTACATCATTACGGCCTATTTTAGTCCCGCTTTGATTTCGAGTTTTCTTTTCTATCATTTTTCCTTGGGCACTGTTTGTTTTTTTGGCACCTTCTAGTGTCATTTTATCATTTGCCATTATTGTTGGCGCAAGTTGGAGTCCAACACCTACTTTGTAAAATGAATATACTACTTCTTTTTGAATATTTTCAAGTAGTTTATTAAACATGTGAAATGTTTCTTTTTTATATTCAATTAACGGGTCTCTTTGTCCATAGCCTCTTAGCCCTATACCCTTTCTTAGCAATCTAAGCTCTACCAGGTACTCAACCCATAATAAATCTATGGCACGAAGGAGCATGCTTTTTTCAATTCCACGCATGAATATTTGACCCTCATCTTTATTTACTGAAGAGCAAACTCTTTCATCTATTTTATCATATTCATCTTTTGCTTTTTTTAGAAGAATTTCTACTAATTTATCTCTTGCCTCAACTTCACTTATTTTTGTGTCTCCTTCCGGTTTTATTTTTATAATTTCTTCTCTTTCTTCACTACTAAATGGGAAAATAGTTCTCATGGTTTCAAATATTTCTTTTACATTCCAATTTTTATTATCTTCCCCTTCCAACTCTTTTACTGCTTCTGAATTTGTATGGTATGTAACTACAAATTCAATTTCATTTTCTACCATCTCCAAAATTATTTCTTTTAGGGAATTATATTTTTTGTCAACAGGCTTAATATTTTCTTCAAAAGTAATATCTTCTGCACTGGTGTCTGCTTTGGTTATTTCGTTACTGTTTTGTGTTAACTTTTCAAAAGTATCTTGGTCGTCTGCCGTAAGGTCAAGAATTTCTCTGCGCCGTTTGTATATTACGGTACGTTGCTTATTTAATACATCATCGTATTCTAGTAGATGTTTTCTAATGTCAAAATTATGCCCTTCCACTTTTGTTTGAGCATTTTCTAGCATTTTTGTAATAGTCTTTTGTTCAATTGGCATATCATCCGGAATTTTCAATCTAGTCATGACAGCTTTTAGTCTTTCACCTGCAAAAATACGCATTAGGTCGTCATCTGTTGAAACATAAAATTGTGTTTCCCCGGGGTCACCTTGACGAGCGGATCTTCCTCTAAGTTGGTTATCTATTCGGCGTGACTCATGTCTTTCAGAACCTATTACAAATAATCCACCGGCATCAATTACCTTTTTTTCTATTTCTTTATTTACCGGAGAGCCACCAAGCTTGATATCAACACCACGACCGGCAATGTTGGTAGCTAGCGTGACTGCACCCGGACGACCGGCTTGGGCTATTATTTCTCCTTCACGTTCATGGTTTTTTGCATTTAATATTTCATAATTTATACCTGCTGCTGTGAGGTATTGAGCCAGTTCTTCATTTTTTTCAACTGAAATAGTACCAATAAGAACAGGCTGGCCGCGCTCTTGGCATTCTTTTATTTGTTTTGCTATCCCTACATATTTTGCACTGTCAGTCCTATATATTCTATCAGGATGATCTGTTCTGGCATCAGGTTTGTTTGTTGGAATTATTACCACTTCGAGGCTGTAAATTTTTCTAAATTCTTCTTCTTCTGTTGCGGCAGTACCTGTCATACCAGACAATTTTCGGTACATTCTAAAAAGGTTTTGGAATGTTATGGTTGCCAAGGTATTACTTTCTCTTTGGATTGGTACTCCTTCTTTTCCTTCTATTGCTTGGTGTAACCCTTCTGAGTATCTCCTGCCTGGCATTTTTCTGCCTGTAAATTCATCGATGATTACAACTTCTCCTTGTTCCACAACATAATCTTTATCATTTTTGAATAATACCTCTGCTTTTAGAGCTTGCTCTATATGGTGAACTGTTCTTATACCACCTTCTACATATATATTTTCCACTCCCAACCATTGTTCAAATTTTTTGATTCCCTCTTCTGTTAAGGTAGAACTTTTTAATTTTTCATCAATATTGTAGTCCTCTTCTTCTTTAAGTTGTTTTACTAATTTTGCAAACTGATAATATTGATCCGCCGCTTCTTCTGCCGGTGCAGAAATGATGAGTGGTGTTCTAGCTTCGTCAATAAGTATTGAGTCAATTTCATCTATTATTGCAAAGTGCATTTCGTCTCCTCTACGCATTACCATCTGGCCAAAGTCCTGTACCATGTTATCCCGAAGATAATCAAAACCAAATTCATTATTTGTTCCGTATGTGATGTCACACATGTAAGCTTCTTTTCTTGAGGCAGGCCTTAGATAATCATATTCAACTTTAAAATCTCCTGTTTTGTCTCTTTGATTATCTGTCTCGCTTCCCTCTTCTTTTCCTTTTACTTGACTATCATAAATATAACTGACTCTTTCCCCTTGGATAATACCAAGTGATAATCCTAAAAAATCATAAATCTGCCCCATCCATACTGCGTCACGCCTGGCAAGATAATCATTTACAGTAACAACATGACAACCTTTGCCTTGCAACGCATTTAGATATGCCGGAAGTGTTGCAACTAATGTTTTTCCTTCACCTGTTCTCATCTCGGCAATTCTACCACTATGGATTGCCATGGCACCTATCAATTGCACGTCATAGTGACGCATACCCATGCACCTTACAGCCGTTTCTCTTACTGTTGCAAATGCCTCCGGAAGAAGATTTTCTAATGATTCTCCTGAAGCAATACGCCTTTTAAATTCTACTGTTTTTACTTTTAACTCTTCATCTGTAAATTTCTTGAATTTTGGTTCAAGGTCATTTATTTCTTTTACTCTTTCTTCTAATTGTTTTAAAACTTTATTGTTTGGGTTACCGAACACTTTTTCGTAAACCTTTTTGAATCCTTTTGCAGTCGACATATAGATACTGATCTTTAATTTTTATGACTTTTTACACGCCTAAATTAAGATTTTTAAGCTTGGCTATATTAGCATCAAAATTTATCTCTGTCTAGCTTGGCATATATTTAAAAAAGTGTGTGCGCTATAACCAAAACCCTCCCTGATATTTTCAGGGAGGGTTTTTATTTTACTCTTGATCTTGGTAAGCTTTCATTCCTCTTAGTACTTTTTTGTTTTTATTTCTCATTTTGCCTTTTAATTTCTCAAATTCAACTTTTAGGTGATCTTTTACTTTATCTATTGCTTTGTAGAGGTCTTCTGAATCTTTTACCACTCTGATTATTTTACCCGGGACATGAATATTTGTCTCTGCATAGAATATTTTTCCTTTTTGATGATGGTTAGTCCTTATTCCTATATCTATATCTATTTTTTGGATGTTATCAAAGTATTTTGTTACTGATTCAAATTTTTTATGTGCATAATCATTTATTTTTTCTGTTAGTTCTATACCTGTTGCTTTGATGTTAACCACCATATTAAAAATTTAAGAGGCTTACAATGCCTACTAGACCTAAGAGGCTACATTGAGAGCTGCGTAAGTCTCGTGGGCTTTGAGTTCTATATTATTTTTATTTCTTCTTCTAGTTCTATTTTATATTTATTGTATACTTTTTCTTTAATTTTTTCAATTAATTGTAGAACATCCGAAGCACTGGCATCTCCTAAATTTACAATGAAGTTACCATGTCTATCGCTTACTTGTGCACGGCCTATTTGATGACCTTTCATACCAATTTGTTCTACTAACCAACCTGCAGGTATAGTCTGATTATCTAAAAATTGTTGCGGAATTGTAAATTTGGAATCTAGAGCTTGGAACTCCTTTGTTATTTTGAAATTTTTAAAAATACAGCCGGTGGAGGCATAGCCTTTTGGTTGAGTTGTATTTCTATACTTTATAGCTTCCATCATTTTTGCCATTGCTAGCTTTTTTTCACCATATTTTAATTTTAGTTTTGCTTGAATTATTATATCTGTATTATGTTTGAATATTGAATCACGATATCCAAAATTTATTTGTATATTTTTTAGTGTAAGTATTTCCCCATCTCTATATACATCCACCTCTTCTATCACATCTTTCATTTCTCTTCCCATTGCTCCGGCATTGCCACGGATTGCACCACCTATTGTGCCAGGAACTCCCACCCCCCATTCAAAACCAACTAGTCCTTCTTGGACAGATTTTTGTGCGGCGTCAACTGTGCTGTGTCCGGCACTTACCTCTAATACTTCATTATTTATTTTACAGTTCTTGTCTTCGATTTTTATAACCACACCACGAAATCCCTCATCTCTTACTAGCATATTACTACCACCTCCTAGTATAAAATAGTCTACATCATCTTGGTTTAGATACTTTAGTAACTCTGTTAGTTTTTCAGTTTTATCTACAATAACAAAAAAGTCAGCGGAACCTCCGATTTTGAAAGTGGTGTGTTTGGCCATTATAACTTTTGTTTTTACTTTGCCAAATTCTTTTAATTTTTTGTATATATCTTGCATAATTAATAGGACACAGGTTACCGGGATATAATATATTTTATCCTGAATATCTCGGTTATCTGTTTTCTATTAAGAATATTGCAAAAATTGTTTATTTAAGTTACAATGCAACCTATGAATTTGCTAAAACAAGCCCTAAAATCTACTCCAATAGTATATGTAACTCGTGATATTGAAAGAGCTTTTGGACTGCCACTTGATACTCGGGGTTACTTTATTATCTCAAATGCATCTGATTTTGCCAAGGGTCTTGCTTTGTTACACGACAATATTTTTTTGGTTGATTCTGTAGAAAAGTTGGATACCGGGGAACTGCTAGAGAGAGAAGAAACTAAAGAATTTTTGAATAATATTGGCAATCCTAATATTTTGGTTTTTAAAAATACCAAGCAAATTGAAAGGGTCTGCAAAAACAAAGGGTGGAAATTACTTAACCCACCGGCCTTTATCTCTGACACTGTTGAGCCAAAGATGTCACAGATAGAATGGTTGGGTGACTTGGCAATATATTTACCCAGCTACACAGTACTAACTTGTGAAAAAATAGAATGGAACAGAAAGCCATTTGTATTGCAATTTAATCATTCACATACAGGCAGTGGCACGATGTTGATTGACTCTCCGGAAAATCTGAAAATTATAAAGAACAAATTTCCAAAGCGTGAAGCAAGAATTGCGAACTATATTGAAGGCCCATTGTATACTAACAATAATTGTGTTTTTGAAGATAGAATAGCTATTGGAAATATTAGTTACCAAATTACAGGCCTTTTGCCATTTACTGATAGAGAATTTGCTACTATTGGTAATGATTGGTCTTTGTCAAAAAATTTGATGACCAAAGATCAAAAATCCAAATATATTGAAATTGTAAAAATGGTTGGTAAAAAATTAAGAAAAGATGGATGGATTGGACTGTTTGGTATTGATACAATTGTTGATAATTCAACCGGTAAACTTTATCTTTTGGAAATAAATTGTAGACAACCTTCTTCAACATCTTTTGAAGCAAAATTACAAAAAATAAAAAATAAAAATTTGAAAAATGCTAATTATACTATTTTTGAGGCACACCTATCCAGTTTGCTTGGTATTAATTTTGATGATGGTGAATTAATTGATAATATTGAGGGAGCACAGATTATTTATAGAAATAAGAAGAATAAATCCTTGACCCTTGATCAAAAAAATTATGCTGACAGTCTGGAAGAAGAAGGTTTTAATGTAATAATATATCAAAATACAAAACCGGGCTCTGATCTTCTTAGGATTCAAAGCACTGAAGGAATAATGGCTAACCAAAATGAATTTAATGAAAATGGAAAAAAAATTTTAAACATCCTTAGTTAATTTTATGCCTTCAAAAAATCTTTCTGCAAAATCAATGAAGGTTATTAGTAATTATCTTCATCTACCTATACCCGGCCATTCTGTTTGTTGCCCTTATTTTAATAACAAGAGAAATAAGGTAAGAGCAGGCCTGCGAGTTTTACTTGGTAAAGGAAGTAGCGACGATATATGCAAAGAAATAAAATTAATTGCCCTACGAGATAAGATTGACTTGGAAAAAATATCTGACTCAGAATTATCAAAATTACTAGTTGAAAAAAATATTGGTATTGATTGTTCCGGTTTTGCTTATTATATTTTGGACCAAGAGTTAAAGGAAAAAGGTAAAGGATCTTTGAGAAAGGCATTATATTTTCCATTTGCAAAAAATCCTATTCGAAAATTTTTAATACTCCTTAGGCCTGTTGAAAATACGAATGTAAAGACATTGTCACACGAAAAAAATTCTAAAGAGATATCTTTTCAGGCGATATCTCCAGGTGATATGATTGTTCTTTTATCCGGTAATAAATTTTCTAATCCTGACCATATTATGATAGTTCATGAAGTAGAATATGATAATAAAAACCTAAAAACTATCCGCTATACACATTCATACCGCTGGCCATCAGACGGCCAGTACTTTCACGGTGTAAGGCAGGGTCATATTGAAATAACTGACAAAGCAAAAAATATACTAGAGCAAAAATGGATCGAACAAGGTGTAACAGGAGAAGCCAATAAAACATTTGTTTTGGCAAAAGAGGCTGGGGAATTGAAAATTATGAGGTTGAATGTTTTTTAAATTTCTATTTTTTACTTCTTCTAATTGTATAATTTCATCTCTTATCGTATAATATCAAGTAATTTTGGTATAGAAAAATAAAATAAAAAAGTACGTATATAATACCAAATATGGATAGTTTTAGGAATAAAGTTCGTATATATACTAGTTAGGCGACATATTTTTGAAAAATTTGTTAATTGAAATGTTTTTGGTGGGCTT
>Ga0066639_10003353_pt1 | contig 13900 bp, 15 predicted proteins | sample CryGeyCG2114_010_2_FD_59504 | JGI IMG/M metagenome (GOLD analysis project Ga0066639, IMG submission 59504) | Groundwater microbial communities from aquifer - Crystal Geyser CG10_big_fil_rev_8/21/14_0.10 | ecosystem: Environmental > Aquatic > Deep subsurface > Groundwater | place: USA: Utah...
GTGCAGGATGTATGTGGCCTTTAACAGGGGTAAATTTTGCAAATTTTCTTACCAATAAAACATATCCACTTTATATCCCCAGCCCAGATGTTAGCATTGGGTAATGGCCGAATTTGATGATACAACCAGCGCAAAGAGAATCGCTGACCTGCACAAAGAAGAGGCGGAACAACTGGCGCAGATGCTTGCCGGCAGATACGGCGTACCATACGCTGACCTATCTAAATTTTCTATCAACACCGACGCTCTGCGGGCAATACCGGAGGATACGGCGCGCGCGGCCAAGGTGGCCGCCTTTCAGCTCACGGGCCACAAGCTGGAGCTTGCAATACTTACGCCTAATAATCCCCACCTGCCGAGCGTTCTGGAAGACCTAAAGAGCAAAAAATACAATGTCACCGAACATCTAGTGTCAGAGGTGTCTCTCGAGCGTGCATGGGAGCGGTATAGTGAAGTGTCATCGGCCACGGTCACCCGCGCCGGTCTTATAGACATAGCCGAGGATAGAATGGACGATTTCGTAAACAAACTCAAGTCGCTTAAAGATCTTGAGAGTACGATAGAAGAAATCATCGCGGGGGCCAAAGAGAAGAAGCACGGCACCTCTCTCGTCTTTGAGGCGATTCTCGCCGGCGCGATATCCCTTGGCGTATCGGACATACACATAGAGCCGGAAGATGGCAATGTTCGCGTACGCTATAGACTGGACGGCGTACTGCACGACTCTGCTTACATTACCAATGATACCTACAAGCTGATTATATCGCGCATCAAACTGGTGGCGGGGATGAAGCTCAATCTTAAGTTAAGCGCCCAAGACGGACGTTTCTCTATCACACTATCGGATAACACCCTAGAGATTCGTGTATCTGTTCTACCCGGCAACTACGGCGAGGCGGTTGTAATGCGTCTGCTTGATCCTCATTCGCTCGCTATTAAGCTATCAGATATGGGGATAGAGAAGCACCTCTACGATATTATTCAGCATGAGATAGCCAAGCCTAACGGGATGATACTGACTACCGGGCCGACCGGGTCCGGTAAGTCGACCACTCTCTACGCCTTCCTGCATCAGATTAACCAGCCAGAGACTAAAATTATCACCATCGAGGATCCCATTGAATATCACCTAAAAGGCATATCTCAGACACAGGTTAATGAAGAAAAGGGCTATACCTTTGCAGAAGGTTTGCATTCGGCTCTACGCCAAGATCCGGACATCATAATGGTCGGCGAGATTCGCGACAGCGAGACAGCCAAGATTGCTATCAACTCTTCCCTCACCGGCCACCTTGTCTTCTCCACCCTTCACACAAATAATGCCGCAGGCGCCATCCCGCGCCTCATTGACCTCGGCGTTAATCCCAAGGTTATAAGCTCTGCGTTGGCGTTGACGCTAGCCCAGCGACTAGTCAGGCGCCTGTGTGACTTCTGTAAGGCAAAAAGGAAGCCGACCGATGACGAGAGACAGATTATCAGTGATGTCCTTGACTCAATAGACCCATCATGTAAGGTTGAGCGCCCGACAGCTGATATGGTCTGGGATGCCGGCACCGACCCGTGCGAAAAGTGTACGAGTATCGGCTATAAAGGCCGTATCGGTGTCTTTGAGGGAATACTGATGACTCACAAGGTCGAGGAGGCCGTGCTTAATAATCCCAGTGAGCGTGATATCAAGACAGCGGCTTCGGCAGAGGGCATACTTGATATGCGCCAGGATGGTATTATAAAAGTATTAAACGGCGTCACCTCGCTTTCGGAGCTTGGTCGAGTGGTTGATCTGTATAATCTGACATAGGCGCTTCGCATCCGTATCCGACACCGAGTGTCTTAGGGAGTCCGACACCCGGTGTCTAAGGCATTTTTGAGTAAGAATTATGTTTGAAATTGGTCATTAGCTTTGCTATACTAATCAATGTGAAGCTACTCACTCAACAATACATAGAAAGTAAACTGACTGGAGCCTCCTATGAGTATGATCCAACAGTAAACCGCTGGGTTGGTTGGATTGATGGTGTAAAAGGTGTTTGCGCACAAGCAAAAACCGTTGAGAAGGCGCGCGACGAACTTGGAAAAATTCTTGAAGAACACCTGATGCTTTCTCTCGCCGATAAAAGTATCTCGTTGAATCAACTTTACAAAAAGGCGGCTTCGCCATTTTCTCGTCACGCTAAGACAAATTTCTCGAAGAGGATTTATCAAACGACTTAAGGAGCTTGGCTTCGTGTGTCCGTTTGAAGGTGAGAAGCATCAGCACATGCTTCGTGACACAGAAAAAATATTTCTTCCAAATCCACACAACGATAGTATTGATGTCGCGTTCCTCAAAAGGATTTTAAGGGAGACAAATATATCAATTGGCGAGTTTATTGGTGAGAAAATTAAAGCTCGCTGATATATTTGACCTCGCTAGAGAGAAGTTTGCCAGTTTTAAAATCTTCTCCAAAACTTTTTGGCAGAATAACAATGTCTTGTTTCTGGTTTACCCAAACAATTTCATCAAGTTCTCGAGCATGGGAACGGGTAAGCTTTTCGCAGTTCACATAATCTATACCATTTAAAATCTCGAAGAAAGGTTCTAGATATTGCTTGCCTTTTGTTTCTTCAACGAATGTACTTATATACAATAATCTGCCTATTTCTGGTTTAACACCAAGTTCCTCGATAATTTCTCTGGAAAGGCATTCCTTGAGATCTTCTCCGTACTCCAAATGTCCACCCGGAAGGGCAACATAGCCCGTGTTCCCTGCGTGCCTGACTGCCAGCAACCTTCCTTCACATAAAATCACCGCCCGAACTTTAATGACAACTTTTTTATCTTTTTCCATAATTAAATTCTACTCCAAAAGACATCGAGTGTCGAACTCGAGAGACACTCGATGTCGGGTTCGGCATTCGAGTCTCCCCTCTCCTTCAGAGAGGGCTAGGGAGAGGTTGTCCACTTCTCTCGAGGATAGAGTGTGCTAGGCTGGGAATGCTTAACATCGGATGTCGGAAGCACTAAACATCGGATGTTTGAAACGGTTTCGCGTATATCAATCTCTAAGCAACTCTTGTTACTCAAGGAGTAACAAGTTAGACTGTTTCTTTGGGATAGTTCCAGCAATCTCGCCAAGGCGAGAAAACCAGAACGTCCTGTAGCAATAGTCCGATAGGCTTGCACCTTATTGCTTAGAGATTGGTGCACACGAAAAAATCTGTGCAATCTTAGCACATCTATAATTATATGTCAAGCCCTGATTCCACAGCCGACTATACCTTGCGCGATGAACGATTTCTCGACAGCGCTCTTAGGCCAGCAACCTGGGACGAGTATATCGGCCAGGAAGGTATAAAAAACAACCTCAAGATCCTGCTTGTAGCTGCCAAGGAGCGCGCCCATCCGCCCGAGCATCTACTTTTTTACGGTCCACCCGGTTTAGGCAAAACCACTCTCGCCCACTTGATAGCCAAGGAGATGGCGACACAGATTAAGGTTACCTCCGGTCCCGCCATCGAGAAAGTTGGAGATGTTGCTTCTATATTAACCAATCTTTCTTCTGGCGATATTTTATTTATTGATGAGATTCATAGATTGCATAAAAGTATCGAGGAGGTCTTATATCCTGCGATGGAGTCGGGTTCTTTGAACATTATTATTGGCAAAGGCCCTTCGGCACGCACGATACAGCTCGACCTACCGCCATTTACTTTAATAGCGGCGACGACACAGGCCGCTAGAATTTCTGCACCACTACGGTCAAGATTCTCTGGGGGAACATTTCATATGGAGTTTTATACCGAAGAAGAAATAGGGAGAATTATCATGCGGTCGGCTAGAATTCTAAATGTAGACCTAGAAGAGGTTGCGGCAAAAGAAATCTCATCGCGTAGTCGCAAGACCCCGCGAATAGCCAACCACTTTCTGAAGCGGGTCCGTGATTATGCTCAAGTGCATAAACTACCGCTAAACATAAAGAGCGTTAGAGAGGCGCTCGCCCTGCTCGAGATAGACGAGCTTGGCCTCGGCACGACCGATCGCAAGATTCTGAGCACTATGGTAGAGAAGTTTCAGGGTGGGCCGGTGGGCTTATCCACCATTGCCGCGGCGATATCCGAGGAGGAGGCAACTATTGAGGAGGTCAACGAGCCCTATCTATTACAAGAAGGACTGATAGAGCGCACACCACGCGGTAGAGTTGTCACCAATCGCGGTTATATGCACCTCGGATACGATTTACCGGAAAGTCGTCAGGGTCAACTTTGGTAATTTTCAATTTGCAATTTGCAATTTTCATTGAATTTACAATGTTACAATGTTTAAAAATTGACTCATTGAAAATTTATTGTAAAATTGAAAATTGAAAATTGTAAATTAATAAACTATGAGCGGACACAACAAATGGTCAAAGATTAAGCATAAAAAGGGCGCCGAGGATGCGAAGAAGAGTAAGCTCTATTCTGTGCTAGTGCGACAGATAACGATGGAGGTCAGAGCGGCGAATGGCGACGCCAGTAGCCCTCGCGTACGCACCCTGATAGACAAAGCCCGAGCGGTCAATATGCCGAATGACAACATAGACAGAGCGATTAAAAAGGCCCAAGGTGCCGGTGGTGAGAGCTATACAGAAATACTCTTTGAAGGATACGGCCCAGGCGGTGTAGCATTAATTATAGAAGGCATCACCGACAGCAAAAATCGTGCCAATCAGGAGATTAAACATGTTATGGACAAGTTCGGGGGTAGTCTTGGTACGCAAGGGTCGGCGGCCTGGGCTTTTGTAAAGAGTGAAGATGGCTGGAAAGCAAATACCCCCCTCGTTATATCTGATTTTGAAGGAGAGAAGTTGGGAGAACTTATAGACGCACTTGAAGAACTTGACGACGTCAAGACTGTCTACCACTCGGCCCTTGAGTAATTATGCGTATAATCTCTATTGACCCCGGATATGAGCGCATGGGGGTTGCCGTGGTGGAGCGCCTAGGTGGCGCGACTGGCCATTTACTATACTCGGATTGTGTGCGTACGTCGCCCAAGCTTGCCTTTACCGAGCGCCTGCTTGGGCTCGGCTCTGAGTTCGAGAGGATCATAAAAGACTTCCGCCCGAATATCTTTGCCGTCGAGAAACTGTATTTCGCAAAGAACCAAAAGACCGCGCTGAATGTGTCAGAGGTAAAAGGTATGCTGTGTTACATAGCCAAGTCACACGATCTCTTGATTAAAGAATTCACTCCCTTGCAGATAAAGGTGGCTGTTACCGGCTACGGCCGTGCCACCAAGTCGGATATATTCAAAATGATTCCCAAACTTATAAGCTTGCGTGAAGGCACACGGCTAGACGATGAGTATGACGCAATCGCCATTGCATTAACGGCCATAGCAACTCAAATATAGTCACACCATCTAGGTCGATGACGACTTGTCCACACTTGCCAAATTGGCACTCATCTGGTACAAACATCCTGTTGTCGAAGTGTCATCTGACAGCAATAATGATAAAAATAGTAAAAAATAAAATGGCAAGAAAGAAACAGGATAATGATAAGAAAGACGATAGGATAGAAGAAGAGGAGGAGAGCGCCACCGGCAAGAGCGGAGAGGAAGCGGCAGTGGATGCCGACATGCTTGATGAGGGCCTAGAAGATAACGCGCCACACGAATTCGAAACAGAAGAGGACGAACTAAACAGTATGGGCATGCACCTCACTGACGATATCGCTGAAGAGGCTCCAGACTACGACCGAATGGACGACCAGGACGACATATAGATCGTGGACTTACAGAATAGAACAAAATGCGACATTCAGAAAACACAAGAGTCATCACACCTCGATCCTCAAGAAACGCAATTTGCCAACCCTGACGGTAAGCTTTTTGTCTACTCTATAGAATAAGTCGTTAATCTTTTCTCCTTCGACAGTTACTCCGCCATCTTTAACTAATCTGGCGAATTCACCTTTGGACTTTATAATTTTTTCGCCTAGCAACACTTCGGACAATAAACTGCCAGAGATGGCCACCACCACTGGTATGTCTCGGGGAGTTTCTTTATTCTGAATAGTCGCTACAAAGCGACCTTCCGCCTCGCGACCTTCCGCCTCGCCAAATATCGTCTTTGTAACCTCATAGGCCAATCTCATCTTTGCATCCCTTGGCGATAATGCCAAAATGTCATCGATCTCTTTAGCCGATATTCGCGTCGCCGACTCAAAAAAAGCGGGCATTAACGTGTCCGGCTGGCTCATTATCTTGCCATATACATTAGCTGGCGTATCGTCGAGTGATACCATATTGCCTTCAGTTTTGCCCATTTTGACACCACTTGCATCTGTAATGAGCTTTAGTGTTATCACGAACTTTTCTCTACCCTGCTTGGCCATAAGTGTCCGACCGGCCAACATATTGAAAGTTTGGTCATTCCCGCCGATTTCCATGTCTGCGCCAAGTGCCACTGTATCATATCCCTGCATAGCAGGATACAAAAACTCTTGCAAGTTTATCGGTTCGCCGTCTTTTATTCTTTGCTGGAACATATCTCTCTCTATCATCTGTTGGACGGTAAAGTTAGAGGCGAGCGCCAATACGTCGGCAAAGTTCATCTCAGACAACCACTCACTGTTGAATCGAAGCTCAACTTTGGACATATCCAATACTGCCTCCGCCTGCTTGCCATAATTTTTACAGTTATTGAGCACCTCATCTCGAGTTTGCGGTTTGCGAGATGACTTCTTGCCGGTTGGATCACCGATAGTCGCAGTGAAGTCACCTATAAGAAGGATAACATGGTGTCCCATGTCCTGAAGCTCTCGCAACTTGAGAAGTTGAACCACATGTCCTATATGCAGAGACGGGCCGGTCGGGTCTATCCCATGATATACCCGTAACGGTTTACCCGTCGCCAGCCGTTCGACTAGAGCATCCTTGCTTGGATAAATCCTCTCTACCCCCCGAGTCAACGCTTCCTCTATTTTTTCATTCATGTTTGAGATTGTTTATATATACTCTAACACAATATCACCTTTTTTTGAATTGTGATAAAATATAGCAATGCGAAATAAATACAAAAAACGTACTCTACGGATTAAGAACCTAAAGGAGCTGATGCTCGTTTGTCTGGCTTTGGTGTTGGTCTTCGCCGGAGGTGGGATTATCTGGTTTGCCAATTTGCAACTACCTGACTTTACGGCCTTTGAGGCGCGTAAAGTTATTCAATCAACGAAGATTTATGACCGCACCGGTGAGGTCGTCCTCTACGATGTGCACAATGAGATTCGCAGGACCGTCGTTCCCTTTTCATCGATATCTGATTATATAAAGAAAGCGACCCTCGCCATCGAGGACGACACATTCTACAGCCACATAGGAGTGAGGCCATTATCGTTTCTGCGCGCTGTCGGAGCCAATCTAATCACGGGCGACTTCGGCCAAGGCGGTTCGACAATAACCCAACAGGTGGTCAAGAACACGCTTTTAACAACCGAAAAGAGTATCAAGCGCAAGATAAAAGAATGGGTACTGGCAATCAAAATGGAACAACAAATTGATAAAGATGAGATTTTTTCTCTATATCTAAATGAAGTCCCGTACGGCGGTACCATCTACGGAGTAGAGGAGGCCAGTTTGGGATTCTTTAATAAACATGCCAGTGAAGTCACTTTGGCCGAAGCCGCTTACCTGGCCTCACTACCACAAGCGCCGACATACTACTCGCCTTCAGGCAATAACCGCGAAGCGCTCGACGCTCGCAAAAACTTAGTGTTAAAAAGAATGCTTGAGCTTGGATTTATAGATGGGCGAGAATATACAGATGCTATAAACGAAGTAGCAGACTTCTCGCCCATATCTCAAGGCGGTATCAAGGCGCCACACTTTGTAATGTATATAAAGCAACAACTCGAGGCCAAATACGGCAAGGATATGATAGAGAATGGGGGCCTGCACGTAACAACCACACTAGATTGGGAGATGCAACAGATGGCCGAGCAGGTTGTCCGTGATCGATCGCCCGAGATTGCCGAGAACTTCAACGCCAACAATATCGGCACGGTCGGAGTTGATCCTAAGACCGGCCAGGTACTACTCATGGTCGGGTCTCGTGACTACTTTGATTCAAATAATGAAGGTAATTTCAACACGACCATCTCTCACCGCCAGCCCGGTTCATCATTTAAGCCATTTGTTTACGCGACGGCTTTCAATAAGGGCTACACTCCGGAAACGACCGTCTTTAATGTCCGAACACAATTCTCAACAACTTGCGACGCCTTCGGTAAGCCATTTGGCAACAATCCGGCAAATAGCTGTTACATGCCGGAGAATTATGATAATAAATACGAGGGACCGATGTCCTTTAGGAGTGCCCTCTCCGAATCTGTAAACGTGGTTGCCGTTAAGGCTCTCTACCTTGCAGGCATAACCGAATCGATAAAAACGGCCGCTGATATGGGTATACGCGAGCTCGATGATAAGCAACGCTATGGATTGACACTCGTGCTTGGCGGTGGTGAGGTGTCTCTCCTTGATCTGGTTGAAGCATATGGTGTTTTTGCCAATGATGGCGTGCGCAATCCGGAAACAACAATCCTTAAAGTAGAGGATGCTGTGGGTAACATTATAGATGAGTGGCGCGCAAACCCTAAACGCGTTCTACCGGAGAATACCGCGAGACTGATTAACGATATTTTGTCCGACAATACCGCGCGGACACCGGCATTTGGCGCAAACTCTCATTTATATATCCCCGATAGGCCGGTAGCTGTCAAAACAGGCACGACCAACGACTACCGAGATGTCTGGATAACCGGCTATGCTCCCAATTTGGCGCTCGGCTTTTGGGCTGGGAACAATGACAACAGCCCGATAGAAAAGAAGGTGGCCGGATTTATCATCGCGCCGATATGGAATGATCTGATAACCAAAATACTGCCGTCATTGCCACGCGAAGAGTTCCTCCCGCCAATTCCTACACCAGAGGATGTCAAGCCGGTACTGCGTGGTATCTGGCAAGGCAATAGAGAGTACGTAGTAGATCGAACATCTGGCCTACTCGCCACGCCCTCAACACCAGAGAGCGAACGCGTACATAAAGTGCTAACTGATGCTCACAGTATTTTACATTGGATTAACAAAGATGACCCGCTCGGCGTGGCACCAACTAATCCATATTCCGATTCGCAGTATGCTCTGTGGGAGATACCGACCCAAAAATGGATCCTGGACAATGGAATCATTAATGAAAGTGAGTCGGTCATACCAACCGACTACGACAACATCCACGGAGGCGTCGCGACGCCGACTATCACCATATTATCCCCCTTGGCGAATTCTCTATTTGCCGATTCGGCGCAAATAACGATCACCATTGTATCAAGCAGTCTGTACCCTATTACACAAGTCGCATACTTCCTCGATGACCACTATCTGGGAGTTTCTTCGTCGGCGCCGTTTACATTCAGTTTTGTGCCTAGTGCAACAGACCCCAACATCTCTTCGGGGCTACATAAAGTCAGGGTAATTGCCTATGACTCGGTCCAAAATAAGGGTGAGGCGACGATACCGATAACTATCCAGTAACTATAATATCTGCTCCAGACTTGTGCCGGTAATTAGCTTGAGCTTGTCTAATATTTCATTTTCGTTCAACAGTATTCTATTTTTGGTTGTCGGCGGTACACGAATTTGCGCTCGTCGACGAACTATTTTAATAGCCGACATCGGCAGTTTAATACTGCTAAAACGCTCCACAAGCGCCACCAAGGCCTGCCGGACATCCTTGTCAGGTATTGCTATGGATTCATATTTGGCCATAAATTCGCCGATTCGAGTAATTGCCATGAATAGTCGCGTTAGCGATTAATAGGCATAACCAGATAAGTAAAGGTCGTGTCCCCTATACCACGCATTATAAGTGGCTTACCCATACCGGCGCCGATAAGCAGTATACTGTCCTCCTTAATCGACTGAAAAGCGTCAAGAATGTACTTGGCATTAAAGTTGGCCTCCAGACTTTCTCCCTCAAGGGTTGCGTCAAGCTGGCTCGTACTCTCGCCGACATCGCCGTTTTTGGCCGTAATCTCACAAAGTCTGTCTACCGGATTAATTTTAACCGAAACGACATTAAACTTATCCGCAAAAAGCGTTGCCATCTTAATGGCTGATAGCAGATCCTTCTTCATCACACAGGCCTCTGTTTTTTTCTCCTTGGGGATAATCTGTGTATAGTTGGGGAAGACTCCCGCTGTCAACCGCGAAGTTATGTGCATGCCATAAACTTCAGAAATGAGCGATATCTGATTTTTGGTGTAGATAATTCGAATATGGTCGGTAACTCCCTCAAGTATTCTCACGATTTCAACAGCATTCTTATAGGGAATTATGATCGACAGACCATCTCCGCCGTCTCCCTTCTTGTCTATCTTCTTCTCGGCTAAACGAAACGAGTCGGTAGCAACGAAGACAAGTTGATTATTTTCTGTATAAATATAAACGGATGATATCTCCGGCTTCATATCAGAGAGAGATGAGGCATAAACAACCGACCTGAGGCCCAAAACGAGCTTCTGTGAGGTGATTGTCAGCTCATCGCCATCAGATACCATAGGAATTGTCGGAAAGTCGTCAGCCGGATAACATTTAACCAAGGTTGAGTTCTTTTTTGACGATATTACAATATTATCATTAACCGTCTCTAGTTTTATTTTATCCTCGGTATCCAGCAAGCCGAGTAAATTGTTAAGTAGTGTGCCGGAAACGGCCACAATCCCCGGCTCTTCTACCTTGGCTGGTATGTCAAGCTCTATACCAAGCTCAAGGTTGGTGGCACGTAAATGTAGTTTATTGTCCTTTGCTTCCATTAATATAGATGCGAGAACCGGTAGAGACAGGTTCTTACCTGTTAAACGTTCTGCCTGGATGACAGCAGTCTTTAGTTTATCTTTTATGCACTCTATCTTCATATATACAGTATATAAACTTATTATTACTATTAGGGCTGGGGATATGGGGATAACCGGATAATATGCTTATAAATAAGGTTATTATTGCTTTGTAGCTGTGGATAAAATGTCGCTTCGACTCTGGTATCTTCTGTAGCTTGTCCCCGTCTATTTTGTCCTTGGGGAAAACTCTACTATATTACACATGATTTACCTAACTTTTACACCTCTTAATCACCATGTATATCCACACTTTCCACAAGTTTTACACAGGTCTGGAGTCGCGATAAAGAATATTCTTGATTTGCTCCATTTCTTGAGACAGAAGCTGGTCAACCTTAAGGTCGCGTTTAATCTTCTCATAGGCGTGGATGACTGTTGTATGGTCTCGACCACCCATTTTTTGTCCAATATAGGGGTAGGAGGTGTTAAAGTCCTCTCGTAGGATGTACATAATTATCTGCCGGGGTTTAACTATCTCCTTTCGGCGTGATTTGTCGTACAGGATTTTCTCCTCTATGTTATAGAATTCCGATACAACACCGATAACATCCTTGAGTGATATGGTCTTTTGAGGCTTGAGGTTGTTTTTTATGAGTGTTTTTACCTCGTTGACCGACAGGGTGCGATTCTTGACCTGAGACTGGACTACCACCAGGTTAAGCGCCCCTTCAAGCTCACGAATGCTGTCCTGAATAGAAACGGCTAGATATTCAAGCACCTCCGGTGTTGGCAGTATCTTAGCATCTTTTGATTTAGCCTTTAATATTTCCAGGCGTGTTTCATATTCCGGTTGCGATATGTCTACCATCATCCCTCCCTCGAAGCGTGTTCGTAAGCGTTCCTCAAGCCCTATTATTGCTCGTGGTGGCTTGTCGGACGAGAAGATAATCTGCTTATTATTATCGTGGTAGCTGTTAAAGAGGTGGAAGAGTTCCTCCTCGGTCTTGTCTTTGCCGGAGAAGAACTGAACGTCATCAATGATAAGCAGATCGTACTTGCGGTACTTCTCTTTAAACATGTGTGTTTTGCCACTACGAATAGACTCAACCAGGTCGGTGGCGAATCTCTCTGAGGTAGTGTAGAAGATTTTTTTATTTGGGTCGGTTTTTTTGAGCTGATTTCCTATTGCCTGTATCAGGTGAGTTTTACCAAGGCCGGTGCCACCGTATATAAAGAGAGGATTATAAGTTGTACCCATATTCTTGAGTACGCTTTGCGAGGCTGCTATGGCTAGCTCATTAAATGGGCCGACTACGACCGTATCAAAGGTGTATTTAGGGTTAAGGTTGTCTTCTTTGCTTACATACAGCTCTGGTAGGTGCATCTGGTCTGTATATAAGTTTTCTTCCTGGATCATCATTTTGGCCGGTCTTTGTTTTTCTTCATCCTTTTGGATCATAAATTCAACAGATCGCACGGACTGATGTTTGTCACGCAGAGCTCTTAGAATACATTTGTGGTACTTCTTGAGCATCCACTCTTTTACGAACTCGTTGGGCACGCTCACATTAACCACTCCATCATCATATCGGCAAATATGAGTATTCCTAAACCATGTGGTAAAGTTCGCTTTAGAAATCTCAAGTTCAATTTCTGTAAGAGCATCTTCCCATAACTTTTTTGTATCGGGCATGCCTGTCATTGTACTCCATAAAAATCTTTCTGTAACTATACAAAAAACTTTTTTCGTTATATACTCTTGTTATGTCAAAAACATACCAGCCCAAAAAGAAAAAAAGAGCAAAGACCCACGGTTTCTTGGCAAGGGCCAAGACCCGTACCGGCAAAAACACCCTTAAGCGCCGACGACAGAAGGGGCGCAAGAGAATCGGACTCTAATGCTCGCTAAATCAGCGCGCTTGAGCCGGGCTGACTTCTCTGACATTGCAGGCAAGAGGGGGTTTTTAGCCCAAGGCAAGCTATTTAGTCTTAAAGTCAGTCCTCTTGCGGGTCGATTAAAGTTCGCTGTTGTTGTTTCGGCCAAAGTGGCCAAACTGTCCGTTGGTCGCCATCTTGTAAAGAGGCGGGCGACAGAGGCGATACATAAGTTTGAAATCAGAGCAGATAGTAAAGCTTGCATACTGTATGCAAAGAGTCCTGCGGTGACCGCAAGCTATAGAGAGATAGAGAACGAGGTAAAGACTTTGTTGCAGGGTGCCGGTGTGATAGAATAACTTGATTGTGATTAGCGCTATATTTAACGGCTTTATATATAAGCCAATATACAACTTGCTTATTGCCATAACGGCGGTGGTGCCGGGGGGCGATGTTGGATTCGCCGTTATTTTACTTACTATTATTACCAAGATTGCATTATATCCCCTATCGCAGAAGGCAGTACTTGCTCAAAAGGCGATGCGCGAGATTGAGCCTCACGTGCAGAAGGTGCGCAAGGAGGTCAAGGATCCGACAGAACAGTTTAGGCAGTTGCAAGCTATATATAAAGAGCACAAGGTCAATCCGTTCTCCAGTTTTCTTCTTTTGTTTATCCAGATACCAATATTATACGCTTTATTCTTTGTGGTTAACGATATCAAGGTTGTAGCTGAGAATCTCTATAGTTTTACCCCCGTACCGGCAAATCTCAATACAATGTTCATTGGTCTTCTTGATGTAACAAGCCCGGCTATTGTCGTGACATTGCTTGTTGTAGTGACACAATATATATTGGCCTCTATGATGGCGCCTGTGCCGGTTAAAAGAGAGCCGGGCAAGGAGCTCACATTTAGCGAGGAGTTTACCCGCAGTATGGGAACGCAGACCAAGTATGTACTCCCTCTTGTTATCGGAGCTATCAGCTTTAATCTAGCCTCGGCCATATCACTTTACTGGATAACCAACAATATCTTTTCTATCGGGCAAGAATGGTGGGCAAAGAGGAACTCCCAAACAGGCGTATGATTATCTTCCCCTCTCCATTACAACGACCATAAAGGCTAAACTATCCAAGTCTTCAAGTCTTTAACCGTGCTTTCAATACTCA
>Ga0066639_10003354_pt1 | contig 13897 bp, 12 predicted proteins | sample CryGeyCG2114_010_2_FD_59504 | JGI IMG/M metagenome (GOLD analysis project Ga0066639, IMG submission 59504) | Groundwater microbial communities from aquifer - Crystal Geyser CG10_big_fil_rev_8/21/14_0.10 | ecosystem: Environmental > Aquatic > Deep subsurface > Groundwater | place: USA: Utah...
GTAAAAACTTATCTTAAATCTTTTTAATCTGTAAAAAATCTAATTCCACTGAAGTTTCTCTACCAAACATTTGAATCAATACATTAATTTTACCTTTAGCTTCATCAATGTTAACAATTTTACCTTCCATGTCTTTAAATGGACCGTCAGTAATCCTAACTGGTGTATTCACACTCACATTAATCTTGTATTTAGGTTCTTTAACACCCATTCGACGTTGTAACTCTTTAATCTCTTCAGAACCCAAAGGAATTGGCAAAGTCCCTGAACCAATAAAGCCAGTTACATTTGGAGTATTTCTAACTACATACCAACTGGCATCATCAACTACCATTTCAACTAAAACATAACCAGGGAAAATTTTCTCCCTTATCGTATGCCGCTTACCGGCTTTAATTTTAATTTTATTTTCTGTCGGCACCAAAACTTGATAAATTTTATCCTGCATATCCATTGACTCAATTCTTTGTTCTAAATTTCTTTTCACATTATCTTCATATCCAGAATAAGTATGTAGCACATACCATCTTTTTTCACCTTGGTGTAATGTTTGTCGTGGCATAGTTCGAGCGTTAAGCCCAAAGCCAATAGTTTGGCTTTGAGTAGCGAGAACGGGCTGAAACGATTGCACTATTTGTGCACTAGCGTAAGCCCTAAATCAGGCGTCTACTAATAATTTATATAAATAACCCAATGGGTTATTCGGGGATGGTTATACGATGTGCACTATTTGTGCGCCAACATAAACCCAAATACGTTATTCTATATTATTAATTTAAATAACTAATTCAAGCACTTTATTTAATACAAAATCGATTACTCCTAAAAAAGCGGCTAGTGCCAATGAAAAACCAATTACTAAAGCAGTATGATTTCTGGCTTGTTTTTTAGTTGGCCAAATAACTTTTTTTAACTCCATCCAAGAATCTTGTACGTATTGTGATAATTTATTTGCCATAGTTTTAATTTATCGGCTAAAATTAGCCAATATTTATCTTAATTAATCTATTTTAAAAAGACCTCTCGGCCTTGTGAATTAACTATATATTATTTTATAATATTTGTCAAATTCACAAAACCCGCCCAAACGAACAAATTTTATTTACTTATTTATAATATTGATTTCTTTTACTAATTACTAATAGCTGGTAGCTGATAGCTGATAGCTGATAGCTGATAGCTGATAGCTGTCTCTTACACATCCAAATTCTTCACATCCTTGGCGTGAGTTTGAATAAATCTTTTACGTGGCAAAACTTCAACACCCATTAACATTTCAAAAACTTCATCAGCTTTTTCAGCTTGTTCTACTGTTACTTGACTCATCAACCTTGTCACTGGGTCCATAGTAGTTTCCCATAATTGATCCGGATTCATCTCACCCAAACCTTTGTAACGTTGTACCGACACACCAGCTACTTTTTCTCCAACACCAGTTACATCCACTCCTTCACTCCCTGCTCCATTTTCCTCATCACCAACTTCATCAGCTTGTTTTTGTGCTTCTTGTATTTTTAGTGCTTTATGTGCTTTCTGTGTTCCAAGATACTCCGCCATCACCTTGTCTTTTTCTTCATCTGAATAGACATACTTGAATTCTTTACCTTTTTGTACTTTAAATAATGGTGGCTGTGCAATATAAACATGACCTTGTCTAACTAACTCTGGAAAATATCTATAAAATAATGTTAACAATAAAGTTCTAATGTGAGCTCCATCAACATCAGCATCAGTCATAATAATGATTTTATCATAACGCAATTTTTCAATTTCAAATTGCTCACCAATATTTGTCCCCAAAGCAATCACCAAAGATTTAATTTCATTATTAGCTAACATCTTGTCTAATCTAGCTCGTTCCACATTTAAAATTTTACCACGCAAAGGCAAGATAGCTTGAAAATCACGATCTCTACCTTGTTTGGCAGAACCACCAGCTGAATCCCCCTCCACAATATATAACTCCGATCTTTCTGAATTACGTGTCGAGCAATCAGCTAATTTACCAGGTAAAGTCATACCTTCTAAAGCACCCTTTCTAATAATCGCATCACGAGCTGTCCGAGCGGCCTTACGTGCCTGAGCTGACAATAAACATTTACCAATAATAGCCTCAGCATCTTTAGGATTTTCTTCTAAATAAATAGTTAAGGCTTCATTAAACACGCTTTCAACTGCTTGACGCACTTCGGGATTGCCTAATTTAGCTTTAGTTTGACCTTCAAATTGTGGCTCTACTACTTTAACCGAAACCACTGCCGTCAAACCTTCACGTACATCCTCACCACTTAAATTTTCATCTTTCTCTTTTAAAATATTTTTATTACGCGCGTAATTATTCAAAACTCTAGTTAAGGCACCTCTGAAACCAGCCACATGCATCCCACCTTCCGGGTTAAAAATATTATTAGCGAAAGCATAGACTGACTCCTTAAAGTCTTCTACATATTGAAAAGCCACCTCGACATTAACTGGATTTACTTGTATTTTAAAATCAACTGCTTCACTATCACCATTATTACCATTAACTTTTTCTGGTACAATACTTTTTTCTACATAAAAAACATTGTCATGCTTAGTTTGATTATTATAATTTAAATGACTTACATAAGACTTGATGCCACCTTCAAAATAAAATTCATATTCTTTTCTATCGTCCTTGTCACGTTCATCAAAAAGTTTAATTTTAATACCCTTGGTCAGATAAGCTTGTTGTCTTAAATGGTCTAAAATATTCTGCCAATTGAATTCTATCGTATCAAAAATGGTTGCATCTGGTTGAAAAATAATTTTAGTTCCAGTAATTTTACTCTTACCAACTGCCCGAACTTTTTTCTTGGGTTTACCAATATTATATTCCTGTTCCCAAATTTTACCTTCACGATAAACTTCTGCTTTCATATAAGTTGACAAAGCATTTACCACCGACACCCCCACTCCGTGTAAACCACCTGAAGCCTTATAACCACCTTGGCCGAATTTACCACCAGCATGTAATTTGGTCATTACTACTTCCAAAGCTGAGACTTTAGCCGTCTTATGGATATCCACTGGAATACCACGACCATTATCAAAAACCTCTACCATGCCATCTGGCAATAAAGTTATTACAATTAAATTTGCATACCCCGCCATAGCTTCATCAATCCCATTATCAACAACTTCCCAGATCATATGATGCAAACCCGTAACACCAGTTGAACCAATATACATCCCTGGTCGCTTACGTACCGGGTCTAATCCCTCCAATACCGTAATCTGAGCCGCTCCATAAGCATTGGATTTATCAACCTTCTTAGTTATTTTTTTAACAGCTGCTTTCTTAACGGTTTCTTTTGCCGCTTTACTCACAATCTTATCTTTTGGCATAAATTTTTATATATTTAAAAGTTAATTTGTAATGATATTTAAATTATAATATACTATTCTTATGAAGTAGACTAGGCAACGCTTCATTCTTCGATAAGCGGTAAGCATATGAGGAAAAGTACCCAATCCCAAACACTATCCTCCGAGATAATAGCCGTTAGACTATTAGCGCTTAAAAAACGGCCGCCGCTTAATAAAATTGCCCACAACGCTCGCTAGAATATTATAATCTCCTAGTAGATATAAATACGAAAGGGGGCGTTGCGACTATAAAATATTTCCCAAATAAATTATTATCCGAACTCAAAATAAACTTGCGTTCGGATTTTTTATTTCCTCAATTCCGCTCCAAATTTCTTACCTAATTTACTTAATATTTTCTGCTCAACTTTCTCCACCTCTTCATCTTTCAAAGTTCGTTCTGCCTGATAAGTTATTCTAAAAGCTAAACTCTTTTTATCCTCCAAAGGAAATTCCGATAAAAACTCCACTTGTCCAATCAATTTATCTACCTTATTAACTACTTCTATCAACTCACCCCATTTAACATCCCACTCAACCTCTACTGCAATATCTCGTTCAATCACTGGAAATTGTGATAATTTTTTATATTTTTTAATCTCTGTATTTTGTAAGGTAATTAACTTTTCCCAATCAATTTCAAATAACGCTACCTTTTTACCTTTAAAATTTAATTTAGCATAATTAACTTCACCCACCCAACCGACCACAACCTTATCTAAAAATATCTCCAAATATCTACTATTATCAATAAACTTATCTGAACCACTACTTGGTTTAATTTCCAATTCCCAATTACCAATTTCCAAAATCATATTTGATATAATGCCTTTTATTTCTAAAAAAACTTCATTATTTTTGCTACCAACCACTGCACCCACTAATTTTTTAGGTTGTACTGGTAAGACATCTTCAGCTTTATCATGCCAAGCTTCTAATCCATTATTATTATATACTCGCGCCAATTCAAAAATCTTAAACTGCTCAAAATATCTAATGTTATCATGAATATTTTTTATTAAATTCGGCAACAAACTTGTTTGTAAATATTTTAATTCTGGAGCTGGTGGATTAGCTATTTCCAAACAATCTTTTATCGGGTTAATATCTAATTCATTCATTATCCTTTCATCGGCCCATGGATAATTTAGAACTTCACTCATACCAGCACCTAAACTTAAATAATTTTTTATTTTAATTTCTAATTCCTGTGCTGGCTGTATTTCAGCTTCAGTCATTTCAACTAATTCTACATTTTCTGTTAAATTATCATAACCATAAATTCTAGCCACTTCTTCCACAATATCCTCTGGAATATTTACATCACCAGTGGCTCGCCAACTTGGTACTTTAATTTTATAAATTTCCTTTTCTTCTTCTACTTTAAAACCTAATCGACTCAAAATATCTTTAATTTCCTGAATTGCTAATTTTTTTCCAAGTCGTTTAATAATAAAATCATGTTTAATTTCAATTATAGTCTGTTTGTCTTTCCATTCACCAGCTTCCACAATTATCGGATTAATTTTAACTTGCGGACAAATTTCTTGAATTAATTGTAATGCTCGGCGCATACCTACTTCTGTTAAATTAACATCTAAAGCTTTTTCAAATCTCATAGATGAATCAGAACGTACACCTATTTGTTGCGAAGTCTTTCTAATATTCATGGCATCAAAATTAGCAGCCTCCAATACAATGGCAGTTGTTTCTACGTTAATACCACTGTGCTTACCGCCCATCACCCCAGCTAATGCTACTGGTTCTACTTCATTTGCTATAGCCAACATTTCTTTATTTAATTTTAATTCACTCTCATCTAGTAAAACTAACTTCTCCCCTTTTTCCGCTCTCCTAATTATTATATTATCAACTTTTTTCTTATCAAAAGCATGTAACGGCTGACCAACTTCTTCCATCACATAATTAGTCACATCAACAATATTATTAATCACACTATGACCAGTGGCTAGCAATTCCTGTTTTAACCACTCTGGCGATTCTTCAATTTTTACATTTTCAATCACACAACCCAAATAATGTGGGCATAAATCATTATCTTTAATTTCTATTTTTAAATCTCCAGTTGTTTCTATTTTATTCCCTTGATACAATTCCAGCTCATTCAACTTAACATCATAAATAGCAGCTAATTCTCGACTTATTCCGTAGTGTCCCCATAAATCTGGTCGATTAGTCAAAGATTTATTATCAATATCTAAAACGATACCACTCAAATTTAAAACTTCAGCCAACGGCTTACCAAGTTCTAAATCCAAATGACTTAAATCAGCAATTTCATTGGCCCCACATTTAAACATACTACTTAAACCAATTTCATTACTAGCACAAATCATTCCAAAAGATTCTTCACCACGAATTTTAGTCGACTCTAGTTTAACTAATTCTCCTTCACCATGCCATCGCACCTGAGCTTCTGGCAAGGCTACCACCACCAACATTTCTTTTTTTAAATTTGTCCCACCACACACAATCTTAATATTTTCTCTTTTACCAATATTAACTTCAACCAACTTTAATTTATCAGCATTTGGATGTTTAGCTATCTCTTCTATTTTACCCACCACAATATCTTTTAAATCACTCCCCAACTCCTTAACACTTTCCACTTCAACCGTCGCCATAGTTAACTTATCCGCCACTTCCTGCGGATTAATACCTTGTGGTAATTCAACGTATTTTTTTAGTAAATTATATGAAACTAGCATAATTATAATTTAAAATTGTTCAAGGAAACGAAGGTCTCCTGAATGCAATAACCTAATATCGTCAATCCCATATTTCATCATTACTAATCTATCTAAACCAATATTAATATAAAAACCTTGCCATTTTTCAGGATCAATGCCACCAGCACGCAATACATTCGGATGTGGTGGGCCGCCGGGCATTACTTCTACCCAACCATCGCCGCAGACGCTACAACCCTGACCACCACAATTTAAACACTCCATATCAATTTCAAATCCTGGTTCTACAAATGGAAAAAATCCTGTGCGCATTCTAACTTTAACTTCCTTACCGAAAACTTTACTTAAAATAGTTTTAACTAAAATTTTACCACCTGCCAATGTCACTCGTTCATTTACTATTAACGCTTCCCATTGATAAAAACATCTCTCATGACCTGCATCTGTGGCTTCACTCCGAAAAACTCTACCCGGATATACTATTCTAAAAGGTGGCTGATGTGTCTGCATATATCTTACACTCCCACCAGTCAAATGTGGCCGCAAACATAATTTCTCGACAGACTTTTGACTTTCAACTTTTGATTTTTGATTTCCTACCCAATAGGTATCCATAGATTCACGCGCCGGATGGTCTTCAGGAAAATTTAAATTATCAAAAGCATAATGTTCAGTGGTAATTTCTGGTCCTTCGTAAATTTCAAAACCCAATGACCTAAATGCATCATTTAAATCATTCTTAACTTGAGTTACCGGATGCAAAGTTCCCAACTTCTGATCTTTACCCGGCAAAGTTACATCCAATGACTTTTGCCTATCCGCCACAACTTTAGTAGAAGCAGAACCTTTATTTAATTTATCCTGTAACGATTTAAAAGCACCTTCAGTTTCCTTCTTTACATCATTGGCTATCTTGCCCAATATCGGCCGATACTCTTCAGAAACATCTTTAATATCTTTCATTAATTTGGAAAAATCACCTGATTTTCTAGAAAAATATTTATTATAAACATCCCTTAACTGTTCTGTAGTTTGGGTGCGTTCTAATTCCTGTAAAATGTCTTGTTTAATTTTATTTAATTTTTCTTTCATAACTATAATTTTTTAATATCTTTAATTAATAGTCCATACTCCACACCACCCAACAATAATATTAATAATATCATATTCCACCAAACCAACAATCCGTGGGCTTGCAAAAATAAAGCTACCACCAACAATAAAGCCAGCATTAATCCTTGACGCACGGCTGTCTTAACTTGATTATAAGCAAACTCATTCTTCTTTAATAAAAAACGAAATACAAAACCCAACACACTAAAAATTCCCAACAGGGACAAAAACAGAGCTCCGTAAAAAAATAAAAGACCCGTTAGGCCGGCTTCATAGGGATTAACAAAAATCAAGACTACCATTAAGCCCCCTCCGCACATCAATGTGGCAAATATCATTAAAAATAAATATTTTTTTAGTGTCATTATGTTTTATTTCCTACCTTTATTTTACCAAATTTTACATATTTGAGCAAATATAAAATGGGGATTAATTACTAATATTATCCCCCAATCTTAGCCCCAAATAACACTCTATTAAGCCCTACAAACACTTATTCTTCTTTTTGTAGCTATATCTAACCAACTAGCCTATTTAACCACTTATTTATCAATAATAAACTTGACAAAAACAACTTTATTTACTAAGATAACTTAAACACTAAAAACAAATAATCTAAAATCAAATAAACCTTTGGAGGAAAAATGTATCATAAAAATCATTATCATCACCCAAACATGTTTGCATGTCAGGGACCAATGAGTAAATCTGTAAAATGGATTGTAGGCATAATAATACTAATATTCATATCATATTCAACATACTATTTTTTAACCGCGGATGAACGAGCCGCCCAAGAAGCTATAATTATTGATAATTTTTCAACAGCCGTTGACGACCTACTTAAAAATCCAGGACTAGATCTTAGCAACCTTAAAATAACTACTGCCGAACAACTTATAGGTTCAGGTATTTTCTCTAACCACACTTGGTATATTACCAGCGACCTCAAAAGTGATGAATATCAAAATTATTATTATAGTTTTCGTATCATCCGAATTGTACGCCATTCGAATTATATTGATTGGATTTGCATACCTGAATACCATTTAGTAAATATGAAACTTAATCCAGATATAATCCTAGAACCTTTAGATTTTAAAGCAGATATTACAGACGAAAATCTATCAAAATGGCCCTATGTCGGACGACCTGAACTTCTCCGGCAACAAGACCGTAAAAAATTTGTAGATCTTCTTAAAAAAGTCCAACAACAAACCGCGCATTTATTTGAAACAAAATAAACTCCCTCACCGGCAGAACTCAATCTGCCGGTTTTTTTATTTTCAAGCAAGTGGGAGAAATGAACATACCAATAAACATGCCAATGAACATGCCAATGAACATTCATCCAATAACTTAACAATCAGTAAAAAAGACGTGATAAATCACATCTCTACAAATTTTTAATTTTTAATTCTTAATTCTTGTTAATCGTCAGATGTTAAATGTCAAATGTTTATTGTTTATGACAACAATCTCAACTTCTCCACTACCCCATTCCCAAACTTATCATTCAATTTTTCCAACAACTCCCCCTCTTTCATTTTAATTTCTTGAGTCACTACCGAAGATAAACAAGCGATTGTCAAAACATTATCTTTTAAATACATCGCTTGGGCCATATTTTCCATTTTGCCTCCCCAAATTTCTAAAACAATTTTATTAAATTCATCACATATCAAAGCCGCCGTGACACTTTTGGCTAATCCCGACTTACCAAATTTTTTACTGATAACTTCTGATATATTAATAAAACTCATAAATTATTATTCTTTAAATTCACAAATATCTCTAAAATCACAATACTTACATTTATGCTGACTTGGTGTCGCCGTAAAATCAAAAGATTTCATCGCTTCAATTAAATCAATAACTTTTTGCTTTATTTTTTCCAGTTCTTTTTCAGTTCCCAAAAAAGAAACTGCGCTATTATTGTCTAAATAATAAAAAGTTAATTTTTCGACTTCTTTATCAAAAACCTCTCTAGCTGCCAATTGATAAATTAACAACTGATCTTTTTCTACTGTTTTAGTTGTTTTAGCTCCTCCAGTTTTATAATCAATAATTTCAATTTTACCAGCAACACCTTGGTCAATCCGATCAATTACACCACGCAAACTATAACCATTAATTTTAAAATTAAAACCTTTTTCCAATTCCAAAACTTCAGGAGTTTTCGCTGCAATTTGCTTATGAAATTCCTTTAATGATTTTTCGCCTTGTTTTTTATACTTTTCCTGATCACTTTTCTGGTCATACCAATCATCAATCCAAGACTCTTGATATAACTCCATTAATTTTTCTAGTGGTGGCAACTCTTTATTCTTAATTCGTGATTCGTTATTCGTAATTCGTTTATCAAATAATTCCCCTTGATCCACCATCCCTCGCTCTTTAATTAATACCATAAACTTCTGTAAAGTCGCGTGCATCGTCTTCCCATAACTAAAAACGGCTTTACCTCTAACTGGTACTTTTAAAATAAAATTTAAATAATACTGGTAAGGACAATTTTCAAAAGCCTTTAATTGTGAAAATGAAAAACTTCTTGGTAGTTGATATTTGATCCCTTCATTATTTTGCTCAATCTTTAAGCTTCGCCCAACATCTATGTTTTGAATTTTTAATTTTGAGTTTTGAATTTTATTTGTAATTTGTAATTTAGTATTTGTAGTTTCTGTCAATCCTGTCTCATATAAAAACCTTGATAATTTCTTCTTGGTTTTTCCACCATAATTATCGGCGGTACTAAAATACAAGCCCTGCTTGGCCCGCGTTATAGCCACGTAAAATAATCGTCGTTCTTCTTGCAAATGAATATCACCACTTGGAATTATTTCTTTAATCAAAGCCTCCGGCAATTCAATGGCTTCCCGTCTTTCAATTGACGGGAATCTTTTATCAACCAAATTTACCACCACCACGTATTTAAACTCTAAACCTTTGGCTGCATGAATGGTCATTACTTTAACTGCTTCTGGACCATCTTCAATATCCTTAGATAAATCTCCCTGTTCACCAGAATCAATTTCTAAATTAACCAACTGTACAAAACTACTCACTGTCTTCTCATCACTACTCTGTTCATAATCATCAATTTTCTTAATTAGTTGTCGCAAATAACTAAAAGATTTTTCATCATTATTTTTTAATAAATATTCATTATATTTAAAATCATCCAAAAATTTTAACACGACTTCTTTTATATTTTTTTCTTTGGCTAACGCGCTATGCTCTTTAATTTTTTTAACAACATACTCAATTTTCTTCTTAGTTTCTATATTAATATTTTTTAAAAAACTAACTTGATTTATTGCCTCATACAATGAATAAGCCTTACGTTGTGCCAATCTATTAATATCCATCAAATCTTCCAATTGAATAGCCATCTGTTTTAAATTCAAAATACGCCATAACGCCATGGATTCGTGATAATTATCCAATAATTTTAAATAGGCCAAAATATCACGCACCACTTCTTTGGCATATAATCCTTTGGAAGCAATGAAATTAAATGGTACACCCGCATAACCCAAACCATGCAAAAAACCATCTGCTTGATTGTTAGCTCTAATCAAAATTGCAAAATCATTCCAAGTACTGTGTACATCTTTATTTTTTAATTCAATAATTTTATTAATCACTGTCTCCACCTCTTCATCTTGATCCGCCACATGCAAATGTTCAATCACGCCACTCTCTTTAATTTGCGATGTTAATTTTTTACTTAATTTATTATTACCTTTTAATTTAACCTCCAAGCGCTCTGGATTATTTAACTGAATAAAATTATAAGCTAAATCTAAAATTTGCTGTCCCGAACGATAATTTTTATTTAAATAAATATCTACTGACTTTGGATAATCATCTTTAAACTGCAAAATATTTGAAACCGAGGCTCCTCGAAATTTATAAATCGCCTGATCATCATCTCCCACCACTGTTAAATTCGCCTGCTGACCGGCTAATAATTTTACCAGTTCATATTGAGCAAAATTGGTATCCTGGAATTCATCTACTAGAATATATTTAAATTTCTTTTGGTACTCCTGTAAAATCTGTGGTCGCTTTTTAAAAAGCTTTAAAGTATAATTAATCAAATCACCAAAATCCAAAGCTTCTTTATCTAATAACAATTGTTGATAAACATGGTAAGCATTAGCTATTTCTTCCAACCGTTTAATTTCTGAACTATCAATATTAATATCATGCTTAAATGCTTTAGTGCTTTCTGCATTTAAGTGCTTTAGTGCTTTGCCCTTCGTGCTTTCCATGCTATCTAAATTAATTCTAAGATCTTCAACATATTTTAAATAATCTTCTGGCCAAATATCTTCATCCTTACATCTAGAAAAATGTTTTAACAAAGCATGAATAAATTTAGTTGGATTACCTAGCGGCTGATAATAATTCAAATTAAATTTATCTAAATTCTCTCGCACCAACATCCACTGTTCTGTCTGGTTTAATAATTTGAAACCATCTGGTACTCCAATATCTAAAGCATGATTTTTTAGCATACGTTCACCAAAACTATGGAAAGTCATTACCCATAAATCTACATAGCCATAAGGTAATAATTTATCTACCCGTTCTTCCATTTCACCAGCCGCTTTGTCAGTAAAAGTCAATGCTAAAATTTCATCAGCTTGAGCTTTTCTCTGTTCAATTAACCACGCAATTCTTTCGGTAATCACGGTAGTCTTACCAGTTCCAGCTCCAGCCACGATTAACATCGGCCCTTCACCATGAGTGACTGCCTTTTGTTGCTCTAAATTTAAATCTTTTAAAGGCATTTTAATTTGTTTAAATGTTTATATGCTTACATGTTTATATGCTTAAACTTTACCACAAACGCTCCTTTTTGACTACCTTGAAAATATCAGTGTGAATCAGCTATTTATCAGTGTGAATCAGTATATCTATTGACAAAACCCCTCCAATATCCTAATCTCCATTTATAAAAACAAAAACTTAAAAATAAAAAAACAGGAGGTCTTTATGTTTAATTTTGAATATTTAAAAGACACTGGCGATCAGAAAAATGGTTTTTCTGAAACATTAATTCCCCGTGCTATGGCAGTAATTATTATTAGTGCTGTTATCTTTATTGTCATATTAATATTAAAATTCAAACCATTTTAAAATAAAAAATCCAAAAATAGGGAGACTTTTATGTCAACGTCAGAGATTAATCTAAAATCCAGCATTGGTGTTATTAACATTCTTTTGGGTGTTCTCGCTGAAGAAATGGAAAGGACTCAAAATAAAAAGCTGTATTATCTTTCAATGCAAAAAGATAATTTTACCCAACCCATTAGAATATTTTCAACACTAGAAATTGCAGCTCAAGAATTATCAACATCAATTGGCTGTTCCGCAAACTCAATATTAACATGTATCCAAAAAACAAAACCTCATGAAAATTTTTTACCAGTTGAAATTAATAATACAGTAGTAAAATATCGTATAATCACGGCACATCACCAACAAACAACTGAATTTATTATTACCTCTGGAAAAACCACGACAAATTATTTTGTCAGAAGCTATAACAAGACTAGCGAATTAATTGCTAGAATTATCTCTGATATTAAATAAAAAGGGGGACATTACTATGTTAAAAAAATCAAAACAAAAAATTGCTTCTAGACGAGCGTTCTTATTAAGGTTAGCAGAAAGAATTAAAACCAATGCCGCCCGCAATAGAGCAAAAAAATTTGATAAACTTACATCTGGTTACTCTCAAAATAACAACATCACCATAAACTTCTAACTCCTCGAGTAGTAAATTAAAATGCACAGGCGATTCTCTGAATCGCCTTTTTTATTAAAAATATTCTATCACCAAATTCAAAAGCGCCCCAATTCGATGGAGCGCTTTTTTAAATTCTGAAAATTAACTTATTATCTAATCACCTCTGAACATTGGCATAATCTTAAAACCATTTCAATTCCTACGGTTAGAATAGTCATAAATAAAATGACTAACCACCAATACTTTCTACTTTTATTATCCATTTTGATAATCGTCATATAATATGCCACTAAAGTTAGTACATAGAATGATAGGATTAATACCCATACCAACCATGACCAATTACTACATATTAAATAACCGATTAAAACAATTATGGTAACTAATAAAGGCAAAATTGGACTATATTTTAATTCTGCTTTTCTGATTAAAGCCGCGTGTGAAGCTAATGCCAAGAAATATGCCACTAGCACAATTAACACAGCCCAGAAAGGTACAAAAGTACATATTAATAAGAATAGCAAGAAAATAATAGCTAATACCAAGAACACCGGTAAAACCCATGCCCAACTACCTTTTACGATATAGTATTCGCCAGCTTCATTTTCTTTAATTTCTTCTTTACTGACATAGAACCAATAAATTACCATGGCTAACACATGTAATAAAATTATAATTAACCATAACCAAAAGCCACAGTTATCACAATTATCAACTGCACATGTTTGACAACCTTCAACAACCACTTCTTCTCCAGCCACTACTGGTGGAATAATTATTGGTGTTTCTGGTGGTGGAATTATTGGTGGCGGAGGTATAATAGTTTCAGTAATATTCTCTCTACCAATAGTGTTAGCGTCAGCTTGATCACTATCATAATTAACAGTCGTTGCTACTTGAGAACCTGCAGTTGTTGCTTCAA
>Ga0066639_10003363_pt1 | contig 13875 bp, 11 predicted proteins | sample CryGeyCG2114_010_2_FD_59504 | JGI IMG/M metagenome (GOLD analysis project Ga0066639, IMG submission 59504) | Groundwater microbial communities from aquifer - Crystal Geyser CG10_big_fil_rev_8/21/14_0.10 | ecosystem: Environmental > Aquatic > Deep subsurface > Groundwater | place: USA: Utah...
CAGCATTATAATGTTGATATTCGCAATAAGAAAGCAATTAAAACCATCTTTAAAGAAAATAAATTTGATTTAATTATCCATACTGCTGCTCAACCTTCTCATGACTGGGCAGCAAAAAAACCATTAATTGACTTTACTATTAACGCCTTGGGAACCTTAATTCTCTTAAAAAACTTTAAAAAATATTGTCCTGGTGCTGTTTTTGTCTTTACCTCAACCAATAAAGTCTATGGTGATAGGCTAAATAAATTACCCTTGATAGAAAAAAAAACCAGGTGGGAATTGCCTAAAAAACACAAATATTATCAGGGAATTGATGAGTCTATGTCTATTGATAACTGCCTTCATAGTTTCATGGGAGCTTCAAAAATAGCAGCAGATATTTTAGTTCAAGAATATGGTAAATATTTTAATTTAAAAACTGGTGTTTTCCGAGCCGGCTGTTTAACTGGACCCGCTCATTGCGGAACCAGACTTCATGGCTTTTTAAGTTACCTTGTAAAGTGCATTGCTCATGGACAAAAATACACAATCTATGGTTATAAAGGAAAACAGGTTAGAGATAACATTCACTCATATTATTTAGTTAATGCTTTCTATCATTTTTATAAAAAACCTAAAAAGGGCGAGGTTTATAATATTGGCGGCTCAAAATACTCTAATATATCAATCTTGGAAGCAATTGATAAAATTGAAAAAATATTAAATAAAAAAGCTAAAATCGCCTATCAAGATCGTCCAAGGAAAGGCGATCATATTTGGTATATTTCCAATATTTCTAAATTCAGGTCTCATTTCCCCAAATGGAATTTTAAATATAATATCGATATGATTTTAAAAGAAATTTGTAGGACTTTTATCATATGAAGTATAAAAATATCCTTATTACTGGCGGGGCTGGATTTGTTGGTTCTAATTTAGCAATAAAGCTTAAAAATAAATATCCAAAATCAAATATTTTAGCTTTAGATAATCTAAAAAGAAGAGGTTCTGAATTAAATATCTCTAGACTTAAACTTGCAAGAGTTAATTTTATCTATGGAGATGTTCGCAATAAAGAAGATTTAAACTTTAAAAAAATTGATCTACTTTTAGAGTGTTCTGCTGAGTCTTCAGTAATGGCAGGTATTAACTCTTCCCCAGAATATCTTATAAACACTAATCTTTTAGGAGCTATTAATTGTTTTGAGCTAGCAAGAAAGCATAAAGCTGATGTCATTTTTCTTTCTACTAGCCGCGTTTATCCAATAAAAAAACTTAATCGCCTTAAATTTATTGAAAAAGAAAAAGTTTTTGATTTAGCTAAAGATCAGAAAATAAAAGGAGCTTCAGATAAGGGAGTCGCTGAAAATTTTCCTTTAAATGGAATTAGATCCTTATATGGAACAACAAAACTTTGTGCTGAACTGCTTTTACAAGAATATATTGAAAATTACGGAATAAAAGCCATAATTAACAGATGCGGACTAATTACCGGACCCTGGCAAATGGGAAAGATTGATCAAGGAGTTGTAGTTTTTTGGCTGGCTCAACATATTTTTAAAGGAACTTTATCTTATATTGGTTTTAATGGCAACGGCAAACAAGTAAGAGACTTTATTCACATTGATGATTTATTTAAACTTATTGATGTTCAAATTAATAATATGTCTAAATTTAACAAAAAAGTTTATAATGTTGGTGGTGGAATTAATCATCGCTTCTCTTTAAAAGAATTAACTTACTTTTGTCAAAAGATCAGTAACAATAAAATAAAAATTGTTTCAGAAAATAAACAACGCAAAGGAGATATTAGAATCTATATTTCTGATATTACTAAAGTAACCAAAGAAACTGGCTGGAAACCAAAAATTGATATTGAAGAAACATTAAATGATATTTATAAATGGATTATTAAAAATAAAGAAAAGTTATGGATTCTAAAGTAGTTATTATTGTTTTAAATTATAATGGAAAGCACCTTCTTAACAATTGTTTAATATCACTAAAAAATCAGTCATATAAAAATTTTCAAACTTGGCTTTTGGATAATGCTTCTAGGGATAAAAGCGTAAGTTATGTTATCAAAAAATATCCCTGGGTTAAAATAATCAAAAATAAAAAAAATGATGGCACGGCCAAAGCCAGCAATGTTGCAGCTCAAAAAACAAAAAGTAAATATATTATTTTTATTAGCAATGACATTAGGCTTGATAAAAATTGTTTAAAGCATTTAGTTAAAACTTTAGATGATAACAAACAGGTCGGAATTTGCACTAGTAAATTATTAAGAATAAAAAAAGATAAAAAAACCAAAAAATATTTAATTGATAATCTTGGAGGTGACTTAGATATTTATGGCTTTGGCTGGCCAAGAAAAGCTTTAGAAATTAATCGATTAAAATCAAGGCTTGAAAATATTTTTTTCTCCTACGGTGGATGCTTTATTATTCGTCGTAATCTTTTTAATAAGCTTGGCGGTTATGATCCAAAATATTTTACTCTCGGTGATGATATTGACTTATCCTGGAGAGTCAGACTTTTAGGCTACCAAATAGCTGTTAATTCTTCTGCTTTTGTTTATCATAAAATTTCTGCCACCTTAAAAACCGCTTTTCCAAGATCACAGAAAAGATATTGGAGCGAAAGAAACTGCCTTAGAACTTTGCTAAAAAATTATGAAACAAAAAGTCTTTTATTAATTTTACCCAAATATTTTGTCTTAGAAGCAATGGAAATTGGTTTTTGGTTATTACTACAAAAACGACCAAAAATTGCTTTAGCAATTATTAGGTCTTTTCTGTGGAATTTATTTAATTTTTCAAATACTCTTAAACAGCGAGCTAAAATTCAAAAAATGAGAATAATTAATGATAAAGAAATTATAAAAATTATGTTAAAAAAAAGTTTAAAACTAACTAAATATAAACTATTTTTAAACTCTTAAAACATGGATAAATTAAAAAGTGTAATCAAAAATGAACTTTTTAAGGGAACTTTTATTGTCTTTTTGGGCAGCGGATTTTCCAGTTTTTTAAATTATCTTTATCATGTTATTACTGGTCGATTATTAATTCCAAATCAATATGGTCTTTTAGAAAGTTTTATAACCTTAACTTATTTTATTGGTATTTTTACTCAGGCTTTTTCTTTTGCGGTAATTAATTTAATTGGAAAAACAAAAAAATCTTTAATCTCTTCTCAAGTTAAATTACTAGAGAAAAAAGCTTTATCTTTATCTTTAATATTATGGCTACTGCTAATTTTCTCTTTTCCTTTTTTTAAAAAATTTTTACATTTGCCAAATTTTTTAGTCTTTTTTATCTTTTCTTTGCAATTGCTTTTTTCCTTTTTACCAGCAGTTTATCTTGCTACTTTACAAGCCAGGCTTAAGTTTGTTTCATTTTCTTTAATAGCTATTGTTCAATCAACTACTAAAACTTTGTTTACCTTTATTTTAATATTTTTAGGTTTTAAAACTAAAGGCGCCCTGGCTGGATTTATTATTTCAGGATTGGTTGGTTTTTTTATAAGCCGAGGGTTGGTAAAAAAACACTGGCCCGCAAACAAAAAAGAAAATAAAAAAATTAAAATTAGTTCAAATTTTTTAAATTTCTCTTTATTAAGCGTTTTCACCAACCTTGGTCTAGCTTCAATATATTCAACTGATATTCTTCTGGTTCGCTATTATTTATCTTCTTTACAATCAGGAATCTATTCGGCTGTTTCAGTGCTGGGAAAAATAATTTATTTTGCTGCTACTTTGATTTTATTAGTTTCCTTTCCTTTGTTTATTAAATATAAAAATGACTTTAAAAAACTACAACAAACTTTGAAATTAAGTTTATTGTTTTTAACTGCGGCAACAACTTTTGGCATAATTATTTTTAAATCATTTCCTTTAACTATTGTTAATCTCCTTTATGGAGAAAAATATCAACAAGCTATTATTTTTATTCCGATATTTGCCATCTTTATTTCACTTTATGCAATTTTTACCTGCGTGATCCAATTTTTATTAGCACTAGAAAAAAAGTCAGCTGCTTTTATATCATTAACTACGGCTCTAGCTCAAATCATTTTAATTGTAAATTTACATTTTGATCTAAGGATAATAATTAAAAGTTCAATTTTAAGCATATCCTTTGGCTTGCTTTTAAGCTTATTTTTTGTTATTAAGGCTTTAAATGGAACAAAAAAATAAAAAACTGCTTTCGGTTGTTATTCCTTGTTATAAACAAGAAAAAACAATTATTGAAGATTTGCAAAGAATTAGAAGGGTGTTAGAAAAAATTCGATTAAGCTGGGAAATAGTCGTCGTCGTCGATGGTCAAGAAGATAAAACTTATTTAAAAGTCAAAAAACTGGCTTTAAAAAATATAAAAGTATTTGAATTAAAAAAAAACCAAGGTAAAGGACATGCGGTTCGTTTTGGAATGTTAAAGGCCAAAGGAGATTATATTGCTTTTATTGATGCGGGCATGGAAATTGATCCCAATGGTCTTTCTATGCTATTAGAACACTTAGAGTGGTATAAGGCTGATATTATTGTCGGCTCTAAAAGACACTTGGCATCACAAATTAATTATCCTTTAGAAAGGAAAATATTAAGCCTTGGTTTTTATTGGCTAGCAAGAATTCTTTTTGGCTTTAAAGTTAAAGATACTCAGGCGGGAATTAAAATATTTAAAAAACAGGTTTTAAAGAAAGTATTGCCGGTTTTGTTGGTAAAAAGTTATGCTTTTGACATTGAAATACTTTCAGTTGCCTATCGCTTTGGTTATAAGAAAATTTATGAAGCCCCAATCAGATTTAATTATAGATTTTCTAGCTTAACCAATGCCGCCACCATTAAAGGCATTAAAAAAATACTTTGGGATACAGCCGCTGTTTTTTACCGTCTAAAAGTCCTAAGATATTATGATAAAGAAGCTAAAAGGCTTAAAAAATAGAATATGGATAATTTTGTTTCAATTATTGTTCCCACTAAAAAAATAAATGATCTAATTATCAAAGATTTACTTCCGGCTTTACAAAAACAAACTTTTAAAAAATTTGAGTTAATAATTATAGCTGATAAGTATATTGAAAAAAGTACTTTTCCTGATTTTATTAAAATTATTATTTTAAATAAAAATACTGGGCCGGCTAATAAAAGAGATTTGGGGGTAAAAAAAGCTAAAGGAAATATTATCGCCTTTATTGATGCTGATGCTTATCCTGATAAAAATTGGCTAAAAAATGCCTTAAAATACTTTAAAAGTGCAAAAAATGCTGCTGTCTGTGGACCAGGAATTACTCCACCAAAAAATAATATAAAACAAAAAGTCTCGGGTTGGGTTTGGCAAAGTACTTTAGGAGCTGGTGGTGCTGGTACTTACAGAAATCAATTAGAAAAAAAACGTTTTGTTGATGATTATCCTAGTTTTAATTTAATTGTTAGAAAAAAGGATTTTGCTACAATTAGCGGCTTTGATTCACATTATTGGCCAGGCGAGGATACTAAGCTTTGCCATGATTTAGTTTATAAATTAGGGAGAAAAATTGTATATGATCCTGAAGTCATTGTTTATCATCATCGCCGTTCTATTTTTACTCCTCATTTAACTCAAATTGCCAGATTTGGATTACATCGAGGATATTTTGTCAAAATCTTGCCAAAAACTTCAAAAAAAATAGGTTATTTTATTCCTCTAATATTTTTAATATTTTTACTTACAACACCAATGCTATTTTTAATTTTTCCTTTTCTTATCCCTATTTATCAATTATTAATTTTTGTTTATTTAATTCTTTTAATTATTACTGCTGTTAATATTTATTTTAAAGAAAAAAATATCTTAATATCTTTACTGATTATTCCAGCAATTATTAGTACCCACATAATATATGGATTAATGTTTGCCAAAGGATTAATTGCTAGGCAACTGAAGCAATAAGCTCTTAGCTCTTTGATTGTTTGGGTCAAGTTGAAGACTAATATTAATCTCTTTTTTTGCTTGATCAAATTTTTTCTGCTGTAAATAAACAATGGCTAAATTTAGATGAATATTGGTATTTTCAGGATTAATAGCAATGGCCTTATTTAAACTACTTTCAGCCAAAGAGTAATTACCCCGATCAAAATAAATTGCCGAAAGATTCTGATAAGACTGCCAAAGCTTTGGATTAAATTCAACTGCTTTTAAATAATTTTCAATTGTTAAATCAATATTACCCATTTTAAAATAAGTATTGGCTAGATTATGATAAGCATCAGCATAGCCTTTTTTTAATTCAATTGCTTTTTTAAACTCCTCAACCGCCTGATCATATTTGCCATAACGGGCATAATAATCACCTAGATTATTGTGATTCTGCGGGCTGGATGGTGAATTTATAGCTGCCGCCAACCATAAATTATCTTGATTTTTCCAGTCAATATTACGCCTGATTGTCCGAGCAGATAAAGCAATCACAATTAAACTAAAAGCAATAATTGCCAATGGTTTTAATTTCTCATTTTCAAAAAATTTTTTGAAAATCAAAACAACACTGGTAAAAACTCCAATCGTTCCTAAATAAACATAGCGTTCAGCTACAATCCATGAGATCCCAAAGGGAGTCAGGGTTGGCGAAAGAGAAATAATAAAAAATAGCAGCCAGAAGAAAATATTCCGATAGCGTTTAAAGGAAAAAATAATTATCCCTAAAAAAACAATAAATAAAGCTTGAATAATAACAAATTCAAATTCTGTATATTTTAATTCTGTGTGATAAAGAGTTAAATCACTGGGCCAGAATATAAGTTTTAAATAAGATATTATTGCTACTGGGATTTGAAGAAAAGGATTTAGGGTTGACATTTCGGAATAATGGTCGACCTGCAAATCAGTTACCCTTTGACCAATTCTAGAAACATAAATTAAAATCCAGAATCCACCAATTATAAAAGGAACAATTAGTTTTTTCCAGCTTTTTTTAATCGTGGAAAAACTGATAATAAAAAATAGAAGAACAATTGGAAAAAACATCGCTTTTTCTGAAGTTAAAAGAGCTAAAACAAAGAAAATCAAAGAATACCAATAATTTTTTTTGTTTTTTTTAGCCAGATTAAAAAATAAAAGGCTAAGGACGAGAAAAAAAGCATATTTAGAATAAGGCCCGCCGGAAATCCAAGCTACCGCTTCTATTTGCAAAGGATGAACAGCAAACAAAACGCTAGTTAAAAAAGCTGTTAATGGATCAATTAAAAGGTAAAGCAAAAGATAGGTTGTTAAAACTGTTCCCAAGTGAAATAAAACATTAACAAGCCTAAAAACCGAAGGAAACCTGCCAAACAATTTATTAATTATAAATGAGGTAAAAGATTGAATAAAAACAGGAGGATTGGCAAAAATGTGACTAAAATTATCTAACTGTCTATTTTCTAAAATTCCCTGAATATCGTCAGAAACAAATTCATTGCCTAAGGAATTTAAATAAACAACAAAAACAATCACACTTAAAAAAATAATTGCTTTTAAATTTTTCTTAAACCAGTTTTTTAAGTTAAAGGAAGCTATTTTATCCTGCTGGCTATTTGATAAATTAGATTGTTTTTTTTCAGTAAACTTTAAATATTTTTCTTTGCCCCATATTTTTATTAAATAATCTTCTATTTCCTTTAAATCTACTTTCAATTGTGAAGCAATTTTAGCCAGTGGCTCCTTTTTTAAATGTTTTTTAAGATATTTTTTTTGTTTTCCTGTCAGGCTCATGTTAATTATTCAGAAAATATAATGTTGTTTTTTAAATTATTAATGTTGTCTTGGCTGGGAACAAATAAATTTCTTGGCAAATTATCTATATTAAACCAAGCAATTTTATCACATTTATCCGGCTCTTTAATTTCCGGTTGTTTATGGCCTTGATAATCAACTACAAATCCAACAGTAATGCAATGCTTACCATCAGTTCTAATATATTCCATTTGTTCTGACAAGGCAATAAATTTTAAGTCATTTTTTTTAATTATAAGGCCTGTTTCTTCAAAAACCTCACGAACAGCACATTTTTTTAATGATTCACCAAAATCTAAATATCCACCTGGTAATGACCATTGACCTGAACCATGGGATCCTTTTCTTTTCAACAATAAAATTCTTTTATCTTTTTTTATAATCACTCCAACTCCAATTGCCAAAGCATTTTTTATCGCTGGTTTAAATATTTTAAAAAACTCTTTAATTATTTTCCGATGGTCAAATGCTATTAATTTAGGAAGGCTTTTTGATTCAAACCAATCAGCTTTTTCAATTTCTTTTTTATCAACTATTAAATCATCGCTTAAAGGTTTAACAATATAAACAGCAGTAACATTTTGATAATTATCTTTATCCCTTTGGGGATGAGAATAAACTCCAAATAGTCTTATAACTTCTCCCTTAATTCCTGTTTCCTCTTTTATTTCCCTTAAAACACAATCTTCCAAGCTTTCATTCCAATTTAAATAGCCACCAGGCAAAGCCCAACTTCCACTCTGTCTTGTGCCTTGCTTTCTTTTTATTAATAAAACTTTATCATTTTTAATAACCAAGCCGTCAGCGGCAATATAACGACTATAAAAACGGCTACAGGTTAAACACAATTCACCTCTTTTTATTACTCTAATCATCGGTTTTTATTTTAACACCAAATTTAGTTAAAATAGATATTGTTTTCTTTAAAGGCAAGCCCAAAATATTAGTATAACTACCAAGATACTTTTCTAAAATATTATCATCTAAATCTTGAATTCCATAAGCTCCAGCTTTATCTTTAAAAAGATTCTTATCTAAATATTTCTCTAAATCTTGATTTTTAAAATTTTTAAAAAAAACCTTGCTTGCTTCATGATCAATAATTGTCTGGCCAGTATTGTCCAAAACCACCACTCCGGTAATAACTTCATGAACCTTGCCCTTTAACAAATTTAAAATTTCCCTTGCCTGGGCTTTGTTATTCGGCTTGCCTAAAATTTTTTTACCCAATACAACTACTGTATCAGCAGCAATAATTAAAAAGTCTTGGGTTTTAACTTTTCTCCTTACTGCTAGAGCCTTAGCTAGAGCAAGCTTTTGAGTCAAAGCCTTAGGATTGCTTTCTTTGACTTTTGCTTCATTTAAATCGCTGGGAATAACATAAAATTTTATTCCCAAATAGCCCAATAGCTTTTTTCTTCTCGGAGAATCAGAGGCCAGAATAATTTTCATTTAAGCAAATTCTTCATTTTTAATCCTTATTTGTAAATTTCTAAGCATTTTCAGATATTCCTTTTCTAAATCAATATTTTGCTGATCAGCAATAATTAAAAGGTCATATAAAATATCACATAATGAATCTTTTAAACCATCTTTTTGCCATCCGGGTTTGTTACCTTTAGCCTTCTGATCAGTTAAGATTGCATTGGCCAACTCCCCTATTTCCTCAACTAAATCAATAAATCTTACTTTTATATCCCATTTTTTCCAGTTTTTAAATTTTTTATTTATAGTTATAGTTTTTGCTGTCAATTGACTTAAATTCATTAGACACCCCCTCCTCTTAATTTAGTATTGGGTAAAACCTTTTTAACTAATTGTAATATTTGTTTTAGCTCAAAATTGGTAAAAGGCTTAACTTTTAAATAAGCAGGGTTTAAACAATTATTGGCTTGAAAAGATTGAAGCATGTAGTTAAATCTTTTAACTGGTATCTTATTTTTGTTAATTAGTATTAACAAATCTTTAGCCATTTTTATAATTGTTGTCTTTTGATGAATTCCCGGAACTAAAGTAGTTCTAAATTCACAATTTAAACCCGAGCTTAGAATTATATTAATGGATTTTTTAATTAAAGTTTCAGGAAAAAAAATATTAATGGCCCTTTGATATTCTTTAAAAGCTGTTTTTATATCCATAGCAATAAAATCTAATACTCTGCTTTTAATCAGCCGATTTAAAGTGTCTGGATTGCTACCATTGGTATCCAATTTAACCTTAAAGCCTAGGTTTTTAATTTTTTGACAAAAAAGCAATAAGTCAGACTGTAATGTTGGTTCTCCACCAGTAATACAGACCCCATCAAGAATTTTTTTTCTTTTATTTAAAAAGTCAAAAAAGACGTTTTCCTCTAATAAACTTGTTTTAGATTGGTTAAATAATTTTTGGCTGACAAGGTCTTTATTGTGACAAAATGGACAGTAAAAATTACAACCAACAGTAAAGACGGTACAAGCCACTTTACCAGGAAAGTCAATCAGGGTAGTTTTTTGTAAGCCTCCAAGCAACATAAAACAATAAGACTTAATTTTAATAAAATCAATAAAATCTTTTTAATAAAAATTAGTCCGCTTTATAAGTTTTTCTTTTTTGAAACTCTGCTTCTTTTCCTGGATTCCATTGACTCACCGGGCGCAAATATCCAACGATCCGGGAATATATTTCACACAGGGTTCTTTTTTTTGTTGATTTTGTTTTATTATCTGACACGATCCTCCTTTCTGATATTTATTTACTAAAACCAATTTTTTGATCACATTTAGGACAATATTTCCATTCTCCAGCCAAATATCCATGATAAGGACAAATAGAAAAAGTTGGAGTAAGAGTAAAGTAAGGCAAGTGATAATTATCAGCGATTTTTTTAATCAGCCCCCTAACTGCTTTAGTATCGGGTAAACTTTCTCCTAAAAAACCATGCAAAACTGTTCCACCATTATATTTACACTGTAAGCTGTCTTGATGGTCAAGGGCCTCAAAAATATCATCGGTATAATCAACTGGCAAATGAGTAGAATTGGTATAAAATGGCTCAATACCATCCTTACTTAAATCTTTTTCATTGGCCACCAAAATATCAGGATATTTCTTTTTATCAATCCGGGCAAAATGGTAAGAAGTACCTTCGGCCGGAGTCGCCTCTAAATTAAAAAGTTGTTTAGTTGTCTTTTGATACTGTAAAAGCTTTTCTCTCATAAAATCCATTATCTCTTCAGCCAAAGCTTTTCCTACTTTAGTAGTAATATCTTCACCTAAGAAATTTTTTACTGCCTCATTCATACCATTAATGCCAATGGTGTTAAAATGATTAGACCAATAGCTATTAGTTCTTTGATAAATATCAGACAAATAATAACGGCAATAAGGATAAAGGCCTTTTTGAGTAAAATCTTCAACTGTTCTTCTTTTAATTAATAAAGAATCACGGGCAATTTTCATATATTTTCCTAGCCTTTTGAAAAAGTCTTTTTTGGTTTTAGCCAAATAACCAATTCTAGGCAAATTTATTGTCACCACTCCTAAACTCCCGGTTAAAGGATTGGCCGCAAACAACCCCCCTCTTTTTCTCAATACTCTATTATCTAATCTTAAACGGCAACACATGCTTCTGGCATCCTCAGGTTTCATTTCTGAATTTACATAATTGGCAAAATAGGGAATTCCATATTTTCTGGTCATTTCAAAAACCGGCTCTAAAACTGGATTATCCCAGTCAAAGTCTTTAGTAATAGAATAGGTGGGGATAGGAAAAGTAAATACTCTCCCCTGAGCATCTCCTTTTAGCATAACTTGAGCAAAGGCCTTGTTAAAAATATCAATTTCTTTTTGAAAGTCACCATATTTGGCTTTAATTGGCCTGCCACCAATAATTACTGCTTCATTGGCCAATATTCCTGAAGGAGTTAAATCTAAAGTAACATTAGTAAAGGGAGTATTGCCAGTAATAAAAACTTTACCTTTTCTTTTGGCAATAATTGTCTCGTTTTTTGTATGTGGCGACCAAATAATTCCTTTATAATTTACTTTTTTAATCTTTTGAATATAAGTATCTTTGTGTTTAATAATTCTCAGGACATAAATTTGTTTTTTCCCAATGGGGGGTTGACGAATAAGAACAGTAAAGCCAAAGCCGCAATTAACCAACATCCTTTGTAAGTCTTCTAACAACATCGGATCACCTGTTGAAATCTTACAATTTTCAGAACCATCTGCTTTTAAATATGTTTCAATAAATATCCGTGATTGCTTCTCACTAAGATTAAATAAAATGTCTGGAATAAAATGAACATTATTTTTAGTTCCAAACCATTGATGAATTTTCTTAGAACTTTCGGCGTTTAATCTAAAACGAACAACATTATCTCCTAAAGAAGAAGTTTCATATTCATCATATTTTAATTTAAAACCATCGAGAAACTCTTTTATTTCTTCATAATTAGACCGATTTTTTATTTTTGATTGATATATACTAATCCGATAACAACATTTATGCTTTCCTGGTCTTTCAATACTTCCTTCACTAATAATCCAAGCCAATAATTTTATCTGATTATCACTAATTTTTAATTCCTTATTTGAATTTTTAGCAGCTATCGGAACAATAATAGAAGATTTAAGTTTTATAGCTTCCTCTATTGATTCTAAACTATATTCATCTGTTTGAAATTTTTTTCTAACTACTCTATGTTTGGGAGAAATTAATTGATCTTGAATTCTATTCCTCAAGTTATACATCACACCTTCATATTCTTTTTTAAAAACATAATCTATTTTCTGATCCTCAATTTCCTGAGTATTAATATTAAAAGTTTTAATAATACTACCTTTTTTAATATCTTTATAATGTTTCCAACCATCAGAAGTTAATATTTCCGTATCTTCTGAAATACATTGAAAGCCTACCCTAGTAGGAACATTCATATTATAAACAAATTCTTGAATTGATTGCTCTACCTCTTTGTAGTTAAGATTATCATTAGCAATAAAAGGGGCCAGATAAGTATCAAAGCTGGCAACCGCAACCGCACCAGCCACTTCACCTTGAAGAGTATAGAAAAAATTAACCAGCTGGCCCAAAGCAGTCCGAAAATGATTTGGCGGGTCTGAATTAACTTTTCCGGAAACTCCACCAAAACCTTTAATTAACAAGTCTTTTAAATCCCAACCAGTACAATAAGCTGAAACTAAGGCCAAATCATGAATGTGAATATCTCCATATATATGAGCTTTTCTAATCGGGCGGGTATAAATCTTATTAAGCCAAAAGTTAGACGAAATTATTGAAGCCACATGGTTATTTAATCCTTGTAAGGAATAAGTCATGTTGGCATTTTCTTTAACTAGCCAAGAAGAATTATCTAAATATTTTTGAATTAATTCATCAGAGTCAACTAAAGAAGAAATGTCGCGAAGTTTTTTATGAAGGTCTCGATAAAGAGTATAGGCTTTAAAAGTTTTTTCATGACCTTTTTTAATTAGAATTTTTTCAGTAATATCCTGAACCTGCTCAACTTCAGGAATTATTGTTCTATTAAATCTCTTTTCTAATTCTTTAACGATTAGACCAGCTAAATATTTAGCTCTGGTCCGATCTTCTCCGCCGGCAGCTTTAGCTGCCAACCAAATAGCTCTTTCAATCTTTTCGATATTAAAAGCAACAATCCGACCATCTCTTTTTTTTATGTTTTCAATTGTTGATTTTGTTTTTGGCTTAGGCATTAACTTATTTCTTTTATAACTTTTTTAAACTCATCGACATTCTCAAATTCTAAAAAAACACTGGCAAATCGTAAATAAGCAACTTTGTCTAGTTTTTTTAATCTGGTTAAAGTCATTCGACCAACATCAGAAGTTGATATTTGCGTTGATTTACGATTTAAAAGCTTCATCTCAATATCATCAACAATATTTTCAACTTCTTCCTGATTATAAGGTCTTTTCTCACAGGCCTTAACAATACCAGCCTTTATCTTATCGCGACTAAACTCCTCAATCCGACCATCTTTTTTAATTATCTTAAGATCAATTACTTCAACTCTTTCATAAGTAGTAAATCTTTTTTGGCATTTACCACATTCTCTTCTTCTTCGAGTAACTGTCCCATCTTCACTTTCCCGTGATTCCAAAACAGAGGTCT
>Ga0066639_10003364_pt1 | contig 13875 bp, 11 predicted proteins | sample CryGeyCG2114_010_2_FD_59504 | JGI IMG/M metagenome (GOLD analysis project Ga0066639, IMG submission 59504) | Groundwater microbial communities from aquifer - Crystal Geyser CG10_big_fil_rev_8/21/14_0.10 | ecosystem: Environmental > Aquatic > Deep subsurface > Groundwater | place: USA: Utah...
TTTAATTATCACGAGATAAAAAGAATCACCTCCAAAGATATCGATCCAATCCAATCGCAGTTTAGGTTATCCATCAATACTGTTCTTAACTTAATCAATTTGCACACCCCTGAAGATATCGCTAAGATATTGAGGTTAAGTTTCTTCTCTTACCAAAAATTTGGCGATAAATATGCTGATGTGCCGACGAAAGTTCTCTTAGCAAGATATAACAGCATTATCCGAAAATTAGAGAAATATGAATATATTGTTGATAAAGCCTTGACACCTAAAGGTCATTTTTCTTCTCGTGTCTTTGCGGATGAAATAACTACTGGTGAAATCTTTGCTACCGAGATGGTAAACAACCTTGATGAATACCAGATCCTTTTGGTAGTGGGCGCCCTAGCTTATGAGCACCGCCCGATGAATAAGTTCAAGAAATTCTTCCGTAACGAGCAGTTAAAAAATCTGAAGACTCTGCTTTATAAGAGTGAATTCTTGGCTAAAGAGAAAAAATTTCTCAACCTTGATATGGTCACTACGCTAATCCACCCAATCTATAACGGCTTGACTTTCTTTGATTTGATGGATATGACAAATCTTCTGGAAGGTGACCTGATCCGTTTCTTCTCGCAAGTTCTTGATCGCCTAGGACAAATAAGAAAAGCCGCTGCTGACATCAAAGTTAGAAAGAAAATAGAAAACTGTGAAGGTATCGTCAAGCAGGCCTTAGAAGGAATTTATTTGGTCTAGGGGAATACTCCTTTATCTCAATAGATTATTATCTTCAATATAATCTTGAACTTCTTTATTATTATCTTTATTAAATAATTCTACTGCCCTAAGATGTATATCTCTCATTTTCTGAGGAACTATGACTTCATCAGATGAAGGACTTAGCATGTATGGTGAAAGCTTTGCAAAAGCCTGACCCATCCTTAGTTGTTGAGGAGATTTTTCTTTAATATCTTGTATTGAATAAGAAACTGGTAATACTCTTAAACAAAATAGTAAGTAGCGAAGATTTAAGGTAAGCATTTTCTCTCTTTTAAGTTGAGATTCTAAATTAGTAGGAACATCTATACCATCTAAGATATTGGTATAGTCTGTGCTTGGTGATTTCCATATTGAATTTATAGAATTTAATGTTCTCTCTTTTCTTCTTCCAGATATAACAGTTCCAGTGTTGGCTCTAAAACCACTTATGTAACCACCTTCAAAGATACTTCTATTTTGAGGATTTGTGATAAGTTTAACTGCTGGCGTGTTTGTGAGGTTGAAATCTATAAGGCTGAATCTGTTGACCCCCTCATTAATTTGTGGTTGAAAATGTTTTACAAAATAATCCATTTTCTCTTTTACATAGCTGCCATCATCTCGAAAATCTACTAATGAGTAAGAATTTATTCCTTCAACTTGTCCTTTGATTGACATACCACTAACTGAAGGGAACCATAATTTTTGTAAAGAAGAGACTGATTTACTACCACCTATTCTTATTGCTGTAATGTTAGATCTTAAATGAATCCTTCTGGCTAATGCTTCATCAAAATCAGTAATGTCTTGCATTGTTGTTGGAGTTCTTGCTTCGATATCTTCTCTGAAGAAGGTACTTGCCTTGGCTTCTAGCCTTCCATTGTTGTGGTTCCTAAAAACTTTCTTTGCAACAGCTTCACCAAAAATTCCTGCTTCTTTTATTTGTGAAACATTAAAATAGATAAAAATAGGTTCATCTCCACATAATGGATTGGAGATTGTGAAAAGATCTAAACCCTCACCAAAGGTTGGATGAGACACATTGGTTTTCACTAATTCAAGATTACCTCTTATGATTGTAGAATTTTCCATATTTGTCATGAAAACTCCATAGTTTTTAGCAATTCCTTGAATAGCATTAGCGTAAGTTTTATTGGTATCTAAAGTTAATATTGGCCTTTTGTTACGAAGCATTAGGTCGATTTTTTTCTTAATTACATTGTCAGATAAAGGTGAGAAGATTGTGTCTGAGCCTCTTGGAAGTATTGGAAATTTTTTAGTAAAACCGTATCCTCCAAGAATCATACTCCATGACATATTACTAATTATCAGTTTGTTTTTTATATAATATCTGGAACTATTAACTATCTAATTGAACATTTAGGTTTGGGTTTAGGGTAAAAATTAAGGAACAAAAGAAATAAATTCAATTATTTTCATTGATAGTTTTTAGATAAATTTCAAATCTCTTGAACGCCTAATCCAATTCTCTTCCTTTAATCCTATCCAGCAAATCAGCGATGAACTCTTCTACATCAACACCAAACTTCTGCTCGTTATCTCTTGAGCGTACAGCAAGAACTTTCTCGTCCATCTCTTTATCCCCGATAGTTACAATATAGTTGACTTTCTCTAACTGAGCATCACGAACTTTCCGACCCATACTTTCCGCTCGGTCATCTAACTCTACTCTAATCTCCTTAGCTCTCAGTTTACTCATAACCTCTTGCGCAAACTCATTGCTTCTGTCAGTAATCGTAACAATCTTCACCTGCACTGGCGAAAGCCATAAAGGAAACTTACCTGCAAAATGTTCAATCAGTACAGACATGAATCTTTCTAACGAACCAGAGATTGCCCGGTGAATCATCACTGGTCTTTCTTTCTTGCTTTCCTGATTCATGTAACTTAGCTCAAACCTTTCTGGTAGGTTGAAATCTAATTGTACTGTTGCTAACTGCCATTCTCTACCTAGAGCATCCTTGAACATGAAATCTAATTTAGGACCATAGAACGCCGCTTCACCTTTAATTTTTTTGAACGGTAAATTATTAGTGGTAGCAATTTCTTCCAGAGAACTTTCTGCTAAATCCCAGACCTCAGTGCCACCAAGATATTTAGATTGGTCATCTCCTCGTACTGATAAAGAAACCCAGTAATCCTTGTCCATACCTAAGGTGTGATAAAATTTAATTACGATTTCCACGATAGTCTTAACTTCTTCCTTAATTTGATCTACCCGGCAGAAGATATGTCCATCATCTTGTGTAATTGATCTTACTCTGCTCAACCCGACTAATTGTCCGGCTTTCTCGTCTCTGTAAACTGTGGTTGGTTCAAAGAATCTTATTGGTAAATCTCGGTAGCTGTGTGGGAAGGCGTCAAAGATCTGGATGTGGTGCGGACAGTTCATCGGTTTCAGTACGAAACTTTCCGTCTTACCTTTTACTGTGAATAATTCATCACCAAACTTCTCCCAATGTCCTGATTTTTTGTATAATGACTCTTTAGCGATATGAGGGATTTTTACTTGGCTGTATCCTTTGTGTTTATGCAGTTCCCAGAGAAATTCCACAATCTTGTTATTGATGATAGCTCCTTTCGGCGCTAATAATGGTAAGCCCGCTCCAATAAGATTAGAGACAACAAACAATCCTTGCTCCTTGCCAATTTTCAGGTGACTTCTGTTCTCTGCTTCTTCCTGCTTTTTCTCATATTCTTGCAACATTTCTTCAGAAGCGAAACCGATACAGTAAACTCTGGTTAATTGTTGATTATTTTCATTTCCTTTCCAGTAAGCAGAAGCGATATTCAGAACTTTCAAGGCGCCGATTTCTTTAGTGGAATAGACGAAAGGTTCTTTGTATAATGGTGCTAGGCATAACCCGCTTAATTGATACAATTCAGCTTTCTCCCCGAGATCTTTCATCACTTCCTGCTGTAACGTTCCCAGCATTTCTTTATCCTCTAACTTCGCAAAGACTGATCCTTCGCTAATTAACTGCTTGGCCTTTTTTTCGATCCTTTTTTTGTCGTCATCTCTTAACTTGACGCCCGCAATATCGATGTAAGCTTGGTCGTGGTAGAAATCGCTGCTGCCGAGTTTAGCTTCAGGGAATAGTCCCTTGACGGCTTTTGCTACAATAAAGGCGGTAGATAAGGTTATTTTTTCTTCCTGGGATAATTCTTGATCTTTGAATCGGAACGGTTCATCTTTAGCCTCTCGTTTCAAGGTAGATGTTTCTTCTGCGGTAAATTCACGTGACAATTCCGATAGTGGATGACCTTTGCAGCTGATGTTGAAGGATTTATACCAACCGAAAGGTGCTCTGGAAACTTGGTAATCTGTTTTTAGAATCTGCTCGGCTTCTTTCAAAACTTCTTCAGCAAATTTCGGTGCGCTTAAGCTGGAGCTAAGATGGGCATAAGGGTAAAGGACAATCTTCTCTGCTTTTACCTGAACTGCAATATTTTTGACTTCCTGAACATATCTCTTAAGCAAAGCTTCTTTGTTAGTTTCATCTCTTTTCTCTACGGCAGTAAAGACGACTAGGCATTCTTCTATCTTCTGTTTGCCTTCCTCGATACCTTCTTCAGCGCCCTTGAACGCTCTCTTTTTAGCTTCAAATTCGATAAAATCGGCATGGATCGTCAATATTTTCATAGTAAATACGACTATTAATTGGTTTATATAAAGATTTCTGTGAGGATTGTGTTCAAAGAACTAGGTGTTTATGATCCTGAATATTTCTTAGCCCGACTCTCTCTAACCAAAAAATCTTCAGCTTTAGGTTTATATGGGGTTAGGTTCAATTGTGTTTAAGTTCTCTCTTCTTTTAGAAAAAGAAGCAAAATGGGGGGAGTTCGTCCTATCGGACATATAGTCTCCTTCGGAGAAATTTATATCTAAGAGGGGACAATTTTAATCAGATCGAAGTATATTTTAGAAAGATTTTTAGATAATAAAGGATATTCGCTTATAAAGTACCTAATTGAGGATCAATATGATAAATAGTCCAGATGATTCATTAACAAAATTCACGGAATTAATGTGTACTCAGTGGAATAATTTGTCAGAGACTGATACAAGATGTAAGATAATAGACCCTCTGTTTCTAGAATGTTTGAATTGGGCAGAAGGAGATATTGTACGAGAAGAAAATGCTAAACACGTAGGTTATATTGATTACGTATTCAAGACGGGAAATAGACCATTATTCTTATTGGAAGCAAAAAAAGAAGGAATTGGATTTGAGATTCATCCAAACTTTAAGAATAGGAATTATAAAATAAATGGTACAATCTCGGAATGCAAGGAATTGATTTCTGCGATGGAACAAGTGCATGAATATTGTGCAGAAAAAGGGGTTAAATTAGCAATTGTCACTAATGGATATCAATATGTTCTTTTTGAAGCCTTAAAGATAGGTGAATCATGGAGAGAAGGGAAATGTGTAATATTTAATGGATTTGAAGATATAAAACTAAATTTTGGTCAATTTTTCAAATACTTAAATAAAAATTCAGTATCTAATGGATCTTTACACTCATTATTATCTGATAAGAATGATAACTTAACATTTATTCGCCCATTGGATAAGATTCCAAATAGAACTGCTGTTCTGAATAGGAACTATTTACATTCTTACATTGTCCCGTTTATTGACTTTATATTCACCGATATAACCGATTCAAGAAAAATTGATGTGTTAACACATTGCTATACATATGAGAAGGCAATTCCTAGCACAGATGAAGAAGGTATTAAGCAACTTTTTATCGATAGAGTGCCACACTATGCAAAAGATGATAACATCAAATGGTTTAAGGAAGGAGCAAATTCTGCTGGATGGTTTGAGGACAAATGTCTAGACGTAGTTAGAAAAAAAGAACAAGAAGGAGCACTAATATTGTTATTAGGTGGAATAGGTTCTGGTAAAACCACATTTATTCACAGATTCTATAATGTTATCTTGGGAAGATTATTTAAAAATATGTGGTTTTATGTGGACTTTAAAACTGCTCCAACAACAAAAGACAAACTTGTGGAATATATTTACGATAAGATAATTTTACATTTCGAAAGAGTCTATCTTGATGATGTCAAAAGTGAATTTGAAAAAATGGGTGTGTCTTTTGATAAAAAAAATAAAGAGACATATGTATCTCACTTACTTGCTATATTAAGATGTATGGGTTATTCCGTCTCAATCGTGTTAGATAATGTAGATAAATGTGATTTTGAAGTTCAAGAAACGATTTTTTTGAATGCTGAACACATTGCAAATAAATTTTCTGTCTTAATATTATTAGCTTTAAGAGAAGAATCATATTACCGTTCAAAGTTATCTGGCGTATTTGATGCATATCACATTAAAAAATATCATATTTCTTCACCAGACTTTGAAAAAATGATTCTTAAAAGAATAGATTATTTGTTAAATTTACTGAACAAGGATGATAAAGATATTAGTAAAATTTTGAATAAAGAAGTCTCATTTGATTCAAAAAAAACAGAAGTTATTGCCTTCTTTAAGATAGTTAAAGAATCATTAAAACAAACCACCCCATTTTACAAAAAACCAATAACACATTTTATAACGTGTATCTCCGAAGGTAACATGAGGATTGCATTAGAAATGTTCAGTAATTTCCTTTCATCTGGAAACACCAAAGTTGAAGAGATGATGGAAGTCGAAAAGAAAGGAGAAAGATATCACATTGCAGAATATCAATTCTTGAAGTCAGTCATATTGAATAATTCTAGATATTACAGGGGGGATAATAGTTTTATTATGAATCTATTTGACTTTAACTCTGAATATACAAACAGTCACTTTTTAAATCTCCGGATACTTAATTATGCATTTACTAATAGATCAAATCAAAGTAGTCTCGGTAGGGGTTACTTGGAGATTAACAAATTAATACAAGAAGCAGAAGATTTGTTTATTTCTAAAGATGCCGTGATAGATTCTCTGAAAAAGTTGGCGCATTTTGATTTAATCAGATTTGACAATCAATCAAAACAAGACATTGAAAGTGCAATGTATTTTAAGATAACTGCTACTGGCGGTTATTATTTAGTAGTCTTAGTAAAGAGATTCATATATTTAGATATAATCCACATAGATACTCCTATAGCAGATATTAATGTTGTGAACGAAATTAGAAGACATATTGATGCAACATTATTAGATGAAAAATTTAAGAGAACTATCACGTTTATCGAATACTTGAAACAAATGGAAGAACAAGAATTCGCCGATAATCCTGAATATGCAAATTCTCCGTTAACTAATAGGGAATTTATGAAATGGATAATAAACTCTTTTGGTTATGAAATGGCAAAAATCTTAAATAAACCAAAAAATAGATTTATGTTACCTACACCACCAGAGGAGGAGGAAGATTATTCTGACTTAGATTAAAATTGTCCCTTTATATTGTTCTTGATGTATCGCTTCGCTCTTTTGAAGGAACTGAACTCCCCCCAGTGCTAAGCACATATTCACTCGCTACGCTTGAATTTATTGGAACTTAAACACAACTCTGCGGACGCAGTTTTCCCACACTTCGTATGGGAAAAGAACTTAACAGGGCTTAAAGGGTTCATTTGTCGTTCGCCAGGCTCACTCCTCATTCTCCCAAATTTTTTGCTACGCAAAAAACTTCCCTTAAGCCCGATGTTATCTTTAATTTTGTTATCGAGCAATTGAAGAAATAAAAGTATATATTATTCAAAAGAGCGGGACTAATTAATCTATATGGATTCGCATATGCTCATCTGTTACATCTACAGAATATTCTCTAGTAACAATTTTTTCTCCATGTGGCATTGTAAAATAACCATCGAAAAAATGCTGAAGTAAATTATTACGAATTGTTTCAGGAGTAGCTGGTTGATCTCTTAACTGTCTTCGATGGAGATTATTAGGTCCTTCCAATTCACCAAAAACCTTTGTTGCAACTTCTCTTAATGTATAAGAATCTCCACCCTCCATCTCAAAAGCATATCCCCCCATAAAAACACCATCAAATGTATGAATGTCTATGCTATCTGAATATGTAAATCCATGTTGAAAATAACAACCATCAAAGGGAATTTTGAGCTCAACATCATGAATATCATTATCTTGAACATATTTGATGATGGATTTAAAAGCAGCCCTGTGGCATTGACCAACTATTCCCCCTGGTAATTCTATAACTGATCCATCTTGAATAAAACCCTCAAGAAGACTCTCATCAATTTCCCCTTTTTTAGAGTCAGTTAATTTATATCCTCTTTCAGATTCTAAATATAATTCTAATCTTTCATCAGTCAGTTCTTTGTCTTCTTCTTTAAAACCTTGTAAAACCAAAATATCACTATCTTGACCTTGAAAATCATCGATCGTTCTATCGAGGTAAGGTTTACATTTCTGATCTCCATCAAATTCTACATGTGGGTGAACCACTACTAATTTGTCCAAAGTTACAACTGACATAGGGGTTAAATAGATTGACCATTTATAAATGTTTCCACAATTAGCCACTTGTTAGTAATAACTAATTAGTCCCGCTTACTGGAATAATGCTCGATAACAAAACTTGAGAAACAAGTTTCTCACCCCGACGTAAAGTCGGGGAAAGATAACATTGTTATACTCAATTAAATTTTCACTAGTCTAAATCTCATTCTTCTTTTAGAAAAAATAAGCAAAAGAGGAGGAGTCCAAATTCTTCGCACATATACTATAACTATGCTAACATAACAAACTGAACTATCAATGACCAACATATGCCGAAAGCTTTAAAAGCAGTCACTTCACCCTCTCAGGGTTTAATCAAGTGATCTAAATGTACACTGAAATAATCCAACAACACGGTCTTGGTTCCATAGCAACGAGGATGATTCGTTCTGACCGGGGAAATGGTCATTTTTCTGATCATGTTGATTTACTTAAGCTAGCAACGAGGAAGACTCTTACCGGTACAACTTTGGCTTTCCTGCTTCTTGAAAGGGATAAAGAGGATGGCAAAGTAAAAACTGAAGTACAGGCTTCCGTTTACCACGCTCTTGGTCTTGATTATCATGAAGTAAATTTTGAAAGAACCCTCTTCTTTCGTGGTCGGACTTTCCTTAACGCAGATAATGACGTAGTCCATGATTACTTTAACGCCAGAAGAGATGATGTTGTTCATCAATTCTTTAGAGAAAAACCAACCTGGATCAATTATTTGGTGCATGATACTGAACAGCCAGATAAAATAACCGAATGTGCTCATGTCAAGGATACCTATACTCTTGGCGATCGGGTGGCCAGAACTTGGTTTTTAGAGCTAGATCATGACCAAGAAGTCATTGTTTTGAGCTCATGCATCGAAAATAAGAATCATCCAGTACATGAAGAAACAACTCAGAGTAATTTACTTTATAGCAATCTTAAATTTTTCGTCGGTGAAGACGCAAAAGGACTAGCAGCCAAATACTGCGCTGGCAAGATGGAAGAGATGTCTAGAAAATTCTTAGAATCAATTAACCTCCCCCTAGGTGTCTACAAAACCCCAATGTAGACACCGGAAACAAAAAGATTCTTATATTAAAATATATTTATTAGGTTATAATGACAAAAGAAACTATTATGGTCTTTAGTGCCCACTCTGATGATTTTGTTATCGGAGCTGGTGGCACGATCGCTAAATATACGGAAGAAGGCAAGAAAGTTATCGCCATCGTTTTCTCTTATGGGGAAAAATCTCACGCTTGGTTGCAGGAAAAAATCGTGCAGAAGATGAGGGTAGCGGAAACTTTTGAGGCCGGCAACATTTTGGGCTGCAAAGCTTATTTCTTTAATCTGAGGGAAGGTCATTTTACGGAAGACTTCCACAAGATTGAGAACAAGCTTCTTGATTTAATCAATCAGGAAAAACCAACTAAACTGTTTACCCATAGCGGCGAAGATCCCCATCCTGATCATCGCGCTGTCAGCAAGATAACCCAAGAAGTCTATGAAAAAGTTAAGACCAAGCCAGAAGTTTACATCTATTCCGTCTGGAATCCCATCTCTTTTAAGACCAAACACCCTTCGCTATACATTGACATCTCCAAAACTTTCTCTAAAAAATTAGCAGCTTTGAATTCTTTCAAGAGTCAGAAGATCCATGTGGCTTATCCTTTCGTCTTACTGCTTTACCGCTCACTAAAAGCCGGTTTCAAATTAAGAAAATTGTGGGGTGAACGTTTCTTCAAGATAAAATGACCCTGCCGAAGCTGCTTATCGTCGCCGATACATATTATCCTAAGGTAGATGGCACTTTACGGTTCATGGAAGAATTTATCAAACGTGCTAAAGATGATTTTGAGATCTCTCTTTTAGTGCCCAATTATAGCCATAAGAAGATTGATGGCGTGCAGAATACAACTTACCTCTCTCCTTCTAAGATCTGGAAAGTTTCCGGGTATCAGAACATGAAACTGAATCGGAAAAATTTTCAGATGATAAAATCAGCGGTGAAAGAAGCTGATATTGTTTTCGTGCAAGGTCCCGCGATAATCAGTTACCTAAGCATCTATTATTCTTCACGTTACAAGAAAAAAACTATTTTTTATACTCACACCATCGCTTGGGAACTCTTCGCTAAATTTTTCCCTCCATTATTTAACAAACTATTTCTTAACCTGATCAAGCGTCTTTCCATCTTCTTCTACAACCGTTGTGATGAGCTATTAGTTCCTTATCATGAACTGAAAAATGAACTGCTTAAAGAAGGGGTTAAAGCACGGATGTCAGTAGCTAAACTAGGTATTGATATCGATCTTTTCTCCCCGACTAAAGATATCACTGCCAGTAGAAAGAAAGTAAAGATTCCGGACAAATTTGTTATCGGCTACGTTGGTAGGATCTCCAAAGAGAAAAATACGCAGACACTTTATGAAGCTTTCAAAAAACTAAATGACCAGGAAGATAAGCATCTGCTGCTGGTCGGTGATGGTCCTAAAGATCAGGTTGCAAAATTTAAGGATCTCAACAACTGCACCGTAACAGGTTTCGTTAACAATGTCCATGATTACCTGAAAGCGATGGATGTTTTTGTCATGCCTTCATTGACGGAAACAACTTCCTTAGCGACCTTAGAAGCGATGTCCTGCGGTCTCCCCGTAATTGTAACTAAAGTAGGTTTTATGAAAACTTACATCTCTAAAAACCATAACGGCATCTTCTTCCCCAAGAGCAGTCCCACGATGTTGTCAGTAAAGATCGAAAGAGTCCTTAAGGATGCTGAGTTCCGTCATAAGTTATCTCTTAATGCCCGTAAGACCATCGCTTATTCCTTCTCTTGGGAGAGGGCAATCAATAAGATAAAGAGATCATTAATCTATCATTATTTTAATCAGTGAATCTACTTTTCACCCCCTAAAAGATGTAAATATAGTTTATAAACAAATTGTAAATTTATATCCTCAATTACCGAAACATATAAAAAAAGATGTGAGGATGTGTCTTCAAGATGGAAAACAATGAAGAGATGGTTGAAGGTGCTGAAGCTTATGATGATGAAGGTGCTTCTTCTTCAGAAAAGGCTTTCATGCAAGGTTATCTAGACGAGGATGAAGGAGCCGAATGTGTTGAGTGCGGTTCTGCAATCCAGGAAGAAGGTCATAAAAAAGAGATTGATGGTGAGATGCACAGGTTCTGTTCCAGTTCCTGTATGGATGAATTTGAAGAATCTCTTTGAGGTTATTTGACTTTCAATTTTTTTTATTCATTTTTTCTCATTCTATAGGCTGCTAACAAGTTCTTTGCTGCCATCAGATTTGTCAATGGTCCTACTCCTCCTGGCACTGGACTTAGAGCTTTGACCTTGCCATAAATCACTGAATCAACATCTCCAAACAATTTTCCCTTTACATAATTCGTACCAGCATCGATGATTACTGCTTTAGCACTGACCATCTCCGCTGTTATCAATCCCGGCTTCCCCGTTGCTGTTACAATGATTTCTGCTTCCCGGCAAAGATAATCTAAGGTTTCTTTGCTGGTCTTGCTATGACAAACACTAACTGTGGCATCCCGAGCTAAAAGCATCTCATAGACAGGTCCACCAACAATCCTACTTCTGCCGATAACCACTGCCTGCTTCCACGAAATCTCAATCTCATATTCTTCTAGCAATCTCATCACTGCTTTAGCCGTGCAGGGTTCAAAATGAGAATAAGGATTCAACCCTTCAATATCTTTCTCCGGATCAATCATACTAGCCACTTCCTCAGGATCAAAATCATCAGGCAAGGGATAATGGATCATGATGCCGTCTATTGTTGCATCTTTATTTATCTCATATATTAACTCTTGCAATCCTGTATCATCTTTCGATAAATGCTTTAATTCGTAACCTAATCCTAACTGCTGAAATAATTTTTCTTTTCTTTGAGAATATTTTAAAGAACTGCTGCAATCTCCGATAACTATCGAGCAAAGTTTTGGTGCCCTTACAAGTCCAGCAGTTTCTTGTCTGATCTCTGCTTTTATTTTCTCAGCCAGTTCTTTTCCTGAAAGAATTAGTGTCATTTTCCCGCTAATTTGAACCCGTGTTCTTCAATCTTCTTGATCAATCTGCAATCTCCTCTTTCCACAATCTCACCCTTGCACAGCACACTCACTTCTTCTGGATTTAGCAGATCAAGGAATTTATTATAGTGAGTAATAACTATGATTCCCATCTTGCTGGTCTTATGGATTTCATTTATCGCTTGAGCCACAATCTTGATCGCATCGACATCTAAACCGGAATCAGTTTCATCTAAGAAAACATACCTCGGTTCCAGCAGCAGTAATTGCAGCATCTCTAACCTTTTTTTTTCTCCCCCTGAGAAACCTTCATTTAATGAACGGTTCGCGAAAGCTGGATCCATGTTTAACAGTTTCATCTTCTCTTGCAGGAGATTATTGAAAGTAAGCACGTTATATTTTTTACCTTTGACATTATTGACAGCTGTCCTTAAAAAATTGCTCACTTTAACTCCTGGTACAGTAACTGGGTGTTGGAAAGACAAAAAAATTCCTGCCTTGGCCCTTTCATCCGGCTTCATCTTAGTGACATCTTCGCCATCTAATAATATCTGTCCTTTAGTAGTCTTATATCTGGGGTTGCCCATGATGGCATTAGCTAAGGTAGATTTTCCCGAACCGTTCGGCCCCATGATTACTTGCACCATGTTCTCTTTGAACTGTAAGGTAATCCCTTTCAAGATTTCTTTGTTCTCAACTTCTACATGTAAATCTTTTATCTCAAGCATTTTCTAAACCTTTCTGTAATGTTTTTAATGATAATAAGGCGCATTTCATCCTTGTATGGCTGATTGGTATCCCTAACATCTCGATGATTTCTTCCGCGGTTAATTTTTTCGCTTCTTCTATTGGCATCTCCTGCACTTTCTCTGTGAGCATCGAGATAGCAGCTTGTGAAACAGCACAACCATGACCTTCAAATTTTATCTTTTTTATTTTATCATCCTCGATAATTAGATAAATCGTAATCTCGTCACCACATAAGGGATTTAGTTCTTTCTGTATCAGTGCACCAGCAATCTTCCCTTTATTCCGGGGATTCTTGTAATGATCCAGAATATTCTCACGGTACAATTCCTCACTCATCGGAAAACCTCCTGCACCTTTTTGATACCTTGCACCAAAGCATCGACATCTTTCTTGTCATTGTAAATATAAAATGAAGCCCTAGTCGTCCCTGATATTCCTAGCACTTTCATCAAGGGCATGGCGCAATGATGTCCGCCTCTAACAGCTATCTTCGAACGATTCAATATCTCCACCACATCGTGTGGATGAATACCATCTAAAACAAATGAGAACACCGCTCCTCGATTCCGTAAAGGACCGATAATTTTTAGACCTTCTACTGAACGTAATTTTTCTAAAGCATATTTAGTCAATTCCTTCTCCTGCTTCTCTATTTCAGTCATGCCAATCTTCTGCAGATACTTGACAGCTTCTGCTAAGCCTACAGCTTGTGCAATCGGCGGAGTTCCTGCTTCGAATTTCCACGGCAGATCGTTCCAAGAAGACTCTGCAAGATTAACTTCACGAATCATGTCTCCACCATATTGGTAAGGTTCCATCTCATTCAGCAGAT
>Ga0066639_10003365_pt1 | contig 13868 bp, 10 predicted proteins | sample CryGeyCG2114_010_2_FD_59504 | JGI IMG/M metagenome (GOLD analysis project Ga0066639, IMG submission 59504) | Groundwater microbial communities from aquifer - Crystal Geyser CG10_big_fil_rev_8/21/14_0.10 | ecosystem: Environmental > Aquatic > Deep subsurface > Groundwater | place: USA: Utah...
GATTAAATCAAGAAGGGTCAATGTTTTTCCAACAAATTTTTTCGCAATGGACACGACCAAACGAAGATTTGCCTGAATCATAATTTGCTCGGCTCCTTTATCTCCTCGTTCCTTTCGCTTTGCAAGGGTTACTTCTTCTTCTGCGGACAACAACGGGATCTTTCCTATTTCTCGCAAATACATTTGAATAGAGTCTTGAGAAATATTCCCCAAATCAAATACACCTGTGGCGGCGTCCGGCTGCTTTCCTTGCAAACTTGCTAGCAATTCACGTTGCTCCTGGCGACCACCAAGTAATCCTGTTTTCTTTTGTTCAACAACAGTAAGGCCGTTTACGTCAACAGCATCCAAAAATGCCTCAAATACTTCTATATACCGTTCCAAACGCGGAAATGTAGTAAACACTTCATTTTCTGTGATGAATCCTCTATTTCTTCCTTTCTGAATCAACGCAAACATGTCTTCATGTGTTGGTGGATCAACAGGGCCATCAATCAGTACTGGCTTCGTTCTTTTATTTGTAGAAGAAGGCGCTTTCTTTTTGGACGCGGTTTCTTTTGTGCCACTCTTTTTTGAAGCAACATTTTTCTTTGCTGCTTGTTTTTTTACTCCTATCTTTTTGGATGCCGCTTTCTTTGCGGTTGTTTTCTTTTTTGCAACGATCTTTTTGGGAGCAGCTGCTTTTTTAGTTTTTGTACGCACAGATGATTTCACTGTACTTTTTTTTGCCGCTGCACTTTTTTTCGTACTGCTTGTTGCAGACTTTTTTGCAGAAGCCTTTTTAATTGTCACCTTTTTCTTTGGCATGCACCGAAAGATTATTATGGCTAATTGCTACATAACACGTTGATACTCAGACTTACTGAAACTGCTTCAATATGTCTTGGACACGCTCAGTGTCACCTGCCGCCTCTGCTTCTTCTAGCTGCTGTTGCAGCGCCACACGTCTGTTTTTTTTCCACTCTTTTGTGATCTCCTCAACCAACAGTGCAGTCTCATGTTCAAGCTCCCTTTCAGAAATAGCAGAAAACTCCTCATCAGCTTCGAGGAGGAGCATATTGACCCATTGCGTCATGTCTGGTTCTTGGCTTCCAAGCAACATGTCAATATGAAATGAATTAGTAGTAGTATAGCTGTTTTGTATGGATTCGTAAAGAGCTTGATACCGTGGGCCAAACGAACTCCATATAGTGCCTGACATTGTGTCAAATAGGTCTTTGGAGGGGTGTGAAAAAAAGAGCATTAAAAATCGCTTCATAAAAATGTGCGCCCGTGTTTCAGCAACTGGCAGAGGTGCAGAGGTCACCGACATAGTTCCTCCACGAGTAGCACCCAAAGATTTTTGTGGCACTTTCTTTTGCGCTTCCTTTGCCAAACGCGTCATATCCTGACGCAACAGTGATACATCTACTCCAATACGGCCGGCCACCCCTCGCAGCCAATGGTCTTGCTCAATGGCATATGGGATACGCGCAATCTCTGGGAGTAACTCATCGGAAATAGCTTGCTTGTCTTTTGGGTCAGATGTATCTTTGCCTGCAAATGCTTTTTTGACATACCATTGCATCACGTCTTGCGCATTTTGAACTGCAGCAAACCAGACGGCAGGATCTTGTCGGATACAGTCATCTGGGTCTTTTCCTGCGCCGTCTGGAATTTGAATCACTTTTATGTTCATGCCCTGCTCAAGCGCAATGTCAATGCCGCGCTTTGCTGCTTTTTGACCAGCCTCGTCCGCATCAAATGCCATATTCATATGTTTTGCATAGCGCTTCAATATATGGATTTGTTCTTCGGTAAGGGCGGTGCCACTTGACGCAACCACGTTGGTCATACCTGCCTGGTGACAGGCAATCACATCCATTTGTCCTTCTACCAACACAGCAAGGTTTTGTTTTTTTATTTCTTGCTTTGCCTGGGACAGTCCAAACAACACACGCGACTTATCAAAAATAATAGTCTGTGGTGTATTCACATATTTTCCGCCACTTTTTTCTGTCTCTACTAGTACACGCCCGGTAAACCCAACCGTATATCCATGGACATCACGAATAGGAAACATAATGCGGCCACGAAACCGATCATAAAATCCACGCCCCGCCTGCGCACCATCGCGTTTAATGGTGAGACCAGAGGCAACCAAGTCGTCGATACTGTGATTTTTTTTGAGTAAATATTTTGTCAAAAGTTCCCACTGATCTGGGACAAACCCAATCTGCCAGGCTTCAATTGTTTCATCTGTCAGCCCTCTGTCATGGAGATATGCCCGTGCATCTTTTGATGCGTCCATGCGCATTAAAAAATTGTGAAAAAATCGTGCCGCATCGGTATTGATATCACGCAACCTATTTCGTTGGCTACTGTGTACCTCTGACTGTTTGAATGTAAGTTCTACGCCTGCTTTGTCTGCCAAATATTTGAGTGCCTCCACAAATTCCATGCCTTCTATTTCTTGCAAAAAGGTAAACACATCTCCGCCTTTGTTGCATCCAAAACAATGCCAGCTACTGCGCTCGCGGCTGGCCATAAATGACGGTGACTTTTCGGAGTGAAATGGACAAAGCCCTTTGTGGTTGATGCCGGCAGCCTTCAGCTGGACATACTCTCCGATGAAGTCGACGATATCTATTTTACTTTTAATTTGCTCTGTGTCGCTCATATGTGTGTACTTACCCAGCGTAGCCCAATGGAAGAAAACGGACTCATAGATATGGGTAGACTAGCATAGTTTTGATACCGATTCAATTCAGACTAAGCACGATGGATGTCAGTATAGATATATAAATGTAAACACACGGGAGTTTTGGGGAAAAGTTGTTTGAGTGCTCTTTGTAGACGTAGATACGACTCTTCACGTACACAGCACGAGTTCTTCTCCTCGAACGCTTTTTGTTACTTTTTGTTGCCAAAAAGTAAGGAAGAAAACGAAAAGAAAGATATATCTTAAAACTATCGCTGTAGGTATATCTGTCCTTTTGTCACCAACCTGCCTGCTGCCGGCGAGGCAAGGAAGGACCAACAGTGTTAGGGAGAGACCGAAACTCGCTCTATAGAGTTATGGAGTGAGTATATCTCGCAAAGATCACTTAATTTGTACACTGTCACAGAAAAATTGAACAAAAAAAACACCCCATGAACTATGCCGTATATACATGCAAAAATTCATCTAAAAGTGCCTTGAGCTCATCAAGCGACTCCACCCGCACCAACTTCGCACGCCAGTCTTTTATCCCTGGCAGCTCTTCTCCATCCATACGGGAACTTTTGAGGTACCAAGATAAATGTTTCCGAAAACTTACAATCGACGATTGCCTCAGCTCTTCTTCTGTGAGGCCAATGATTTTTTTATGCTTTGACAGCTTACGCATGTTGGCGTGATGCTCGGTATGCAATTGTGCATGGCGGAGTATCACACGCACACGCTCTTCAAGTGTAACCTCAAAACCTTCCTCTACGGTTTGCTTAAAAAACCAGGGATTCCCGAGTGCTCCGCGGGCAATCAAAACCCCATCGGCTTTTGTTTCTTCAAGTGCCCGATCAACGTCGTGCCAATAGTGGATGTCTCCGTTTGCCAAAAATGGCACCGTGGCAATTTCTTTTGCTTGGCGGATGCGCTCCCAATCACTCTTGCCACTGTATGCTTGCGCCTTGGTTCTTCCATGCATGGTGATGAGTTCTGCACCAGCTTCTTCCAAAATTGGGATAAAGGTTTGAAATGTATCTGGATCATCCCACCCCATACGAATTTTTACCGACAGTGGCGTATCCCCCATTTCCCGTTTCATGGCCCGAACAATGGCCGCGGCACGCTCTGGTTCTTTCATGAGTGCGCAACCATTAAAATTGCTGGTCAGCTTATATACCGGGCACCCCATATTAATATCAATGCCTTCTGGATTGGCATGCTTCATAACAATGGCGGCGGCCCGCGCCATGGTCTCTGGGTCGGCGCCAAAAATTTGCTGCACAATTGGCCGTTCTTCCTCGACAAAGTCAGTCATGCCAAGTGTTTTTTCATTATCACGAAGAATGGCTTCGCTAGAAACCATTTCTCGAAACACAATATCTGCCCCACCAATCTCACGAACGACTTGGCAAAATGCTGAGTCGGTCATATCTGCCATGGGTGAGAGGGCCAGGATGGGTTTATTTTTTTGAATAATGTCATCTATCCACATATACGGAGGATACTACCGTAGATATAAACAAAAATCAATACTTGACCGTATGCGCTTCATACTTTATGATGGTGACACAAGCAACAGCCGAGGGAGAACGGGCGTGGCAAGCCCAGATATGATTCAGTTGATCAGACCCCACGTGCCGCTCATTGAGATGGCACGCAAGGCTGCCCGCGAGCGCGGGCAGCACTACAACCAATTTTTGGTAGGTGCGGCCGGCACCTTCGAAATGCCTGATGGGAGCAGGCAACAATTCGTGGGGGGCAACTACAAGCCAACCCCAGGCACGCAGAAGAAGTGCGCCGAGCACTTCATGTTCGAGAAAGCAAAAGCTGCAGGCGCCGTACGCGTCGTCGTCATAGCGGTTGCGGGACCGCAGAAGCAGGACGACGAAAGCGGAGTGGAGGGGCTCACCCTGCACCCCTGCGGGGTCTGCCGCGCGCTGATGCGGCAAAACCGTATGGTTGACGACAATACACTCATCGTCACCGTACAGTTCTCCAACGGCGAGCCCATCGCAGTTGAGCTTCCAACCGCAACGGTGGAGGTACACAGCCTCCGCGGCTTACTCGCATTCCACCACGACCCCACCTAATAAAGTCGCCCTCGACCGAGGCACCGGCTTCATTCCCAAACGGCGACAAAGACGTAAAAACCGTCCCACATCGCCCCAAGCGCTGACATACTCAGCTATTGGGGAGGAGTAGGGACGGTTTTTTTTTGTGGCGAAAACTATGTCAATAAAAAAAGAGAAGCAACAAGTTTTTTTTGGTAGGAGGGAGACAAGCTTCGTTCCGAGCTCAGGCCGAGGGCGGGGGGTTACGCTTAGTACCGAGACGAATCGACACATACCTAACCCCACCTGTCCTCCCCCACTAGGGTAGGAACATGCTAAGCAAGTATTTTTTTCATAGCATGTTTGGGGTTTGGGGGGATCCGACTGTTTCAGCGATTTATGCGAGATATGCTCACTCCAAAATTTCATAGAGCGAGTTTCGGTCCCACCAACACTTTTTTTACTCTTTAGTGACAAAAAGTAACGGAGAAAAGCTAAAGAGGGATGTATATTAACATTATCGCTATAATGACGTACCTGTCCTTTTGTCACCAACCTGCCTGCCAGCGAGGCAGGAAAGACCAACCGTGTTGGGGGAAAAGAAAAAGAATGTAGATTTTTTCTACATTCTCATTACTTCCACATCCCAGGTATCGGACAAAAAAATCGGGAAATGACCAATTTTTTTATCCATAATATCCCGTACCCCTACCCAAACTTCATATCCCCACTATATCCATACGCATCTGTCACAAACTCCTTCTTTTTCTTTTCTGGAACCGCTTCAACCACCCCACCCATTCCCGGGGTCGCCACTCGCTCAATTGGCAATCCAGTCGGAGGCTCGGACTGTCGTGCCTCAACACGCTGCACATTTGGTGTTTTGACATGCGACATAGGAAAATGCCACACCGTCGCAAGCTCAACCACATTCATAATAAACGGATTGGCACCTACCTTTAGCTTCCTTTTTTTATACGCCTGCATGAGTAATTTCTTTCTGTACGCAATACGTGGCTCTTTGAAAAAATATGATGCGCTCACACCAAACTTGGGTACAATAGAATTTGCAGTAGGAGAATTGTATTGGTTCATGGAACCAATCAATGCTTGCACACCGCGTGTCGGACGGAAGACTTCTTTTCTTGCCACATATATGCCACGCATTTTGGTTTTAAATCCAATCTGCGTCATTTTTTCTTCCATTGCCTCAACCAGTTTTGTTTGCCCTGGGGTGAGATACCGCAACTGATTTGGCTCATCTTTTTTATCTTTTCCAGCGTCACCTGAAGATGCTTCACGGGTAAACACTTGATCACCCACAGATTCTAAAAATTTGATTGGCGCTTCACCAAGTGCGTGCAAATATTTGTTGCCACCTGACTTTGCGCTACTATCCCCTATAATCTCTTTAATTTTTTTTATAGACTTTTCTTTCCAGCTATTCCCTGTTGGTTCAATGATGATCTGAAACCACATTTGTTCTCCGGGACCAATACGACTAAAACTTTCTAAAAATGCTCCCATAGGATCTTTCAACACGGTATCTTTGGAAATGCTGTGTTCAAATTCATGATAATTACGAATTGGATAGGCATCGTTCTCTGCCAAACCAAAATCTGCTGCCCATACATCGTGTGTGTCGTTGGGATACACATCTGGAATGTCTCCTACATAGTCTTCAACCGCCACAACTTCCGCATCGGGGTACTGCGCATACACAGCCGACTCTACCAAGTCTTGAAATGCCTGCTCTGTACGAATAATAAACTGGATATATCCCTCCATGCTAATAATCTCAAAACTAAATCCGCGTTGCTTATACCCACCGCGAAACTTAGCCGCAACATCAGGAGCATCAAATGCGCCACCAAGCTGGGCAAACATTTGTTCAATAGCTTTTGGCGTCTGTACATTTAACGGCGGAACGTCAATGGCCAGTACGACATATTTCCAGTCAGCCGTATTTTTATTTTCTCTATACTCTACATAAAAACCAAGCCCAACATATAACAACATCCACACAAATACTAAATACCCACCAAACACAAAAAGCTGGTATAACACAACAGGCACAGATTGCGCAAAAAATGCAGCAACCACTTCTGTATTAAGGACAAAAAAACCAAAATCCATGTGAGTTATGTTACGGATGTATGGAGGTACTGATAGTACTGATTCTTGCTGAGCAAAGATCCGTACTATCAGTACATCTGTAATATCCGTAATCTCTACGTGTCCACGAGCTTATATACAATCGGATAAATGATCAACACAGTAATACCTGTAAACCACCACCCGTTTGCACCCGAATAATAGGCAATAAGATAGACCAAAAAAATAATGATCACCGCAATAATGGAAACGAGATGTCGAATAAATGTGTCAGTCATAGGAAAGGACATAAATGGGAAAAAGGCCTAAATGCCCTACTCACCATATACAAATAGTATACCAAAAATAAAAAAATCCCGAAAGGACGGGATTTTTTTAGTCAGTTGAAATTACTTTGATTTCTGTTTGTACTCTTCCCACACCACCAATAGTGGGCTTGCCAAAAAAATAGAAGAATACGTTCCGAGCAAGATACCAAGCATCAATGCCAATGAAAAATAATGAATAGAGTCACCACCAAACAGGAATAGTGCCGTCAACACCAAGAGTGTTGTGAGCGAAGTATTAATGGAACGAGAAAGCGTTTCGTTTACTCCCATGTTCACTGTTTCCGCAAAGCGATCGTATCCTCGCTTTATCAATTTTTCACGAATACGGTCAAATACGACAATCGTATCATTCACTGAATACCCCAAAATGGTCAGAAGCGCAACCACAAACGGAATATCTACTTCTACCCCAAAGTACTTGCCCAAGAGTACAAACACACCCATGGTAATGGTCACATCATGGAGCAAGGCAATAATTGCAGTAATACCAAATTTCCATGATGATACTGGTTTTGACACCTTACGAAAGGCATATGCCACAAAGAGAATAATTGCGATCATCACTGCTATCCCAGCCTTCAACGCGCGTGAACGAAATTCTGAACTAATAGAAGGACCAATGGTTTCCACCCGTTCTTCTAAAATTCTTTGTGTTGCGGCTTCTTCTACGACCATGGCAACATCTGCATCATCAGTACTTTCAACGGTCACCTCTACGGGTTCCTCATCTACGGCTTCCATCACCTCTTCAGTATGCGCCGTGGCAAATGTGTCACGCAAGGCGATCAATACCATTTGGTGTTCTTCTTCAGAGAGAAATCGCAGTTTAAACAAATAGGCATCTTCATTTGTTGGCTGAATTTGTACGCCACCAAGGTCAAGCGTATCAATGGCTGCCTGTACCGCTTCCAGAGACGGTCGTTCTTCTGTAAAGCGTACCTCCATCAGTGTCCCACCAGTAAAATCAATACCTGGCTTTAACCCAACAAACGCGAGCAAGAAGACACTCACAACAAACAAGACACTTGAGATAATGAATGGGATGTTTCTTTTTTCAACAATATTAAGCATACAAAGAGATTATTCTTTTTTTGAACCAAGAAATAATACACTCCCATACTCTTGGAACCAAGGCACCACAAAGCGGAGCATAACACGAGTAATAGTAATGGCAGAGAACATACTAAGCAGCACACCAATTGCCAGTGTTGCAGCAAACCCTTGGACAAAGCTCGATCCAAACCAGATCAAGAGTGCACAGGTAATAAGTGTTGATATATTCCCGTCTCTAATAGATGACCATGCACGAAGGAATCCTTCTTCCACGGCGCCTTTCAGTGATCTTCCTGCACGTAGTTCTTCTTTGAGCCGTTCAAATATAAGGACATTGGCATCCACAGCCATACCAATAGACAAGATAAACCCAGCAATACCAGCAAGCGTGAGTGTCACACCAATAAGCTTAAATATCGCAAGCGTAAGGATAATGTAAATGGCCAAAGAAATGACAGATACCAGCCCAGGCAATCGATAGTACAGCAGCATGAACACCATCACCAATAGAATTCCCAAAATACCCGCCTTCATACTTTTTGAGAGTGACTCAGCACCAAGACTTGCACCAATAGATTGTTGAGAAATAAGCTCAATTGATACTGGTAACGCACCAGTATTTAATCGTTGTGATAAAACTTGTGCTTCTTTTACCGTAAAGCTTCCTGTAATTACTGCACGCCCTCCTCCAATGGCTTGATTCACCGATGGAATACTAATAGGGGCACCATCAAGGAAAATAGCAATAGATTTTCCTACGTTTCTGCCAGTGATTTCTTCAAATAATTCTGTCCCCTCTTGGTCAAACTGGAGTGACACTTGTACCGCTCCGGTGTTCCCGTCTGTTACCACTTCTGCACGCTCAAGCTGCTTTCCAGACAATCCTGTTGGCATCCAAGGACTTTGTGATGGGAGGATGTCAGTATCCAATGTTTTTCTGATAAAGACATGCGAAATTTCGTATTCTGTTTCGGCTGATTCCCCAGTTTTATAAATAACATGAAATCCAAACTGACTTTCAACAGGGCCAACAATTTGACCTACTTCAGCATTGTACACGGCTTCTTCAAATGCTGGCACCATGGCCCCTTTCCCAAAGGTCCCAAGGTCCCCACCGTTTTCCACAACAGATGGATCGGATGAAAATTCTTGAGCGAGTTGCGCAAAATTATCTGCATTGGCCTGATCAAAAATGTCTTGTGCTTTTGCACGTGCCTCTTCTTTGGTATAGAGCGGGTTAGCACAACCACTTGCGCCTAGGTAACAAACAAGGATGTGACTTGCAGCTACTTGTGGCTCTCCTTCTTGCTCGACGCCACGCTTTACCAGGTGATACCCGATATCCGTTTCAATAGTATCTTGTGAAACGTCCCCCTCTGCATGTGTTTGTGCCCATTCGTATATAGGGGCTAAGACGGCAACAGATGATGGAACAAATCCAACATATCCATTGTTATTTTTACTTGTATCGTCTTGTGAGTATTCTTGCACCAAAGAATCAAAATCTTGTCCTGCTTGGAGTGCATTTACAACAAGCACTGCTTTTTCTTTTGCAGCAGCATTTTCTTCGTCAATCTGTGCTTGTTCTTCTGCTGTCAATGCTCTTGGCGGCACATTGTTTTCTTCTTGAAATTCCAAAATCGGCGTTTCTCCAATCATGGTGATGGCACGATTCACGTCAGTAATACCGGCAAGTTCTACATTGAGTCGGTAATCATCGCCGACCTTGGCTGTCTGTACATTTGGCTCACCAACACCAAACGCATTGACACGTCGTTCAATCACGTCACGCACCCCTTCTACAGCGACGGCACGATCTGCAAATGGGATATCTGTTACATCCGCCTGGTAGACTAAATGTGCTCCCCCCTGTAGATCCAAACCAAGTTGAAATGGATTCTCTGGAATATGTGGGATGCCAAGGGCAACCGTCTTGTTGACGGTATCAATGCCTCTATTAAATACTGCCGGGACGTCATACGCAAACGCAGCAAGAAATAATACAAAAATACCCGCAATTCCCCAACGAACTTTTGATCGAATATGTCTATCTTGTGTTTTCATAGTGGCGCTATTGTACTTTCAAATATATATTTCGTCAACTCTCACTCGCTTTCCCCTATTGCTTTAGTTTTCTTCGCTCTTTTTTACTCATTTTCTTTTTGGGAGGTTTCCCTGCTCCAACAGATGAACCAGATGAACTGCTGAGTGTTTTTTCACCGCCCTGCAGTATCAGGTTGTCGTCCGCCATGACACTTGGCGCCAGCTGCAACCCAACTCCTACCTTGAAAAATGAATACACGACTTCTTTTTGTATATGTGATTGCAACGAGTGAAACAGCTGATATGACTCTCGTTTATACTCAATCAACGGGTCCCGCTGTGCATACCCACGCAACCCAATTCCAGTGCGGAGGTAATTCATCTGCACCAAATAATCGACCCACAGTGAGTCCATCGCTCGCAACAACACTTGTTTTTCCACTTCCCTCATAATACTTGCAGGATCAGTCGCCCCGCCGGCACTTGTGACGGTCTCTGTGATCCTTGCTTCCACCTGATCATATTCTGTTTGTGCTTTTTGTAACAAAAATGCAATCATAGCCTCACGTGCTTTCACGTCATCAAATTTTGATCCCGATTCACTTTTCCTTGCTCCAAGGGTAAAGAAGGTATTCTTTTCTTCCTCACTTATTGGGAACACCGTTTTCATGGTCTCATATATCTCCTGAATATTCCAGACCTCTTCGGGTGATTCTTCCCCAGGAACGGCCTGTTGGTTTGTGTGATATGAAACAATAAATTCAATTTCTTGCTCAATCATCTCATAAATCATCTCACGCAATGATGTATACATTTTGTCTGTGTCTCCTTCTTTTCCTACTGGGACAATACCCTCAGCCATATCAATTACTTGACGACGTCTTTTATACATGACATGACGCTGCTTATTCAAAATATCGTCGTACTCAAGCAAATGTTTTCGGATATCATAATTATGTGATTCTACTTTTTTTTGTGCACTCTCAAGCATCTTTGTAATCATCTTTTGTTCAATAGGCACATCGTCGGGAACATTCAGTCGTGTCATCAAATTTTTCAATCGCTCACCAGAAAAAATACGCATCAAATCGTCGTCCGTAGACACAAAAAAGTGTGTCTCTCCTTTATCTCCCTGACGAGCAGATCGACCACGAAGCTGATTATCAATACGACGTGATTCATGACGCTCTGTTCCGAGCACAAACAACCCGCCTGCATCAATAACACGGTGTTGTTCTTCTTTTGATGCGTCTGGACCACCCAGCTTGATGTCTACTCCTCGTCCAGCCATGTTGGTGGCCAGTGTGACAGCACCAGGACGACCAGCGTGCGCAACAATTTCTCCTTCTCGTTCATGATTTTTTGCATTCAATACCTCGTGTTCAATACCCTTTTGTGTGAGAAATTGACTTAGCTGTTCATTTTTTTCAACAGAAATAGTACCGACCAAAATTGGTTGGCCTTTTTCTCTTGAACTCTTGATTTGATCTGCAATCGCTTTGAACTTTCCTAATTCGTTTTTATAAATTCTATCAGGATGATCAAGACGCGCATCAGGCCGATTTGTTGGGATGACCACAACATCAAGTCCATAGATAGCCCGAAACTCTTCTTCTTCTGTTTCTGCAGTCCCTGTCATACCAGATAACTTGGTGTACATGCGAAACAAATTTTGAAACGTAATGGTAGCAAGCGTGCGACTTTCTTGTTGAATCGCCACCTGCTCTTTTGCCTCAATGGCTTGATGCAATCCTTCCGAATACCGCCTCCCCGGCATTTTACGCCCGGTAAATTCATCAATAATAACTACTTGCTCTCCTTCTACCACATAGTCTTTGTCTCGTTTAAATAACACTTCTGCTTTGAGCGCTTGCTCCACATGGTGGACAATACGCAGTCCACCTTCGGCATAAATATTTTCTACACCCAAGGCTTGTTCAATAGACTTCAATCCTTGATCAGTGAGTGTCACGCTTCGTAATTTTTCGTCCAAGTTGTAATCATCATTTTCTTTAAAACGACTCACCAGCTTTGCAAAGGTATAATATTGTTCATCGGCTGCTTCTGCTGGGGCAGAAATAATAAGTGGGGTACGCGCCTCATCCACGAGAATGGAATCAATTTCATCAATGACCGCGTAGTGCATTTCATGCCCCGGACGCATCACCATGTCTGCAAGTTTTTGCACCATGTTGTCACGCAGGTAGTCAAACCCAAATTCGTTATTTGTCCCATAGGTGATGTCTGCACGATAGACTTCTTGGCGTGTGGCAGGACGCAAAAAAGCATCCTCTACTTTAAAGCTTCCTTCTTCGTCACGCTCTGCGTCAACAGCACTTCCCTCTGGTACTGCAGCCGCATCATAAATATAACTCACCCGTTGGTTTTGAATAATACCAACAGACAATCCAAGAAAATCATAAATTTGTCCCATCCATACGGCGTCACGTTTTGCCAAATAGTCATTCACCGTAACCACATGAACGCCTTTCCCTTCCAGTGCATTTAAGTACACAGGGAGTGTTCCGACCAATGTTTTTCCTTCACCTGTACGCATTTCAGCGATCATGCCACGGTGGAGTGTGATACCACCAATAAGTTGCACATCATAATGACGCATGCCTAATACTCGTTTTGCAGCTTCGCGAACGGTGGCAAATGCTTCCGGCAAAATATCATCAAGTGTTTCTCCGTTTTGGAGACGAGATCGAAATGCAGCTGTCTTTGCTTGTATTTGTTCGTTCGTCAATGCTTCATATGTAGCTTCAAGCCCATTTACTTGCTCTACAATGGGTTGAAACTCTTTGAGAGTTTTTTCATTTTGGCTGCCAAATACTCGCTCGTAGGCTTTTTTTATCACACTCATAAAAGACTTATTTTTTCACAAAGGCGTATCCACCAGACGACGGAAATGCCCAATTATTGTATCAGTTTTACCTATCTTTGTCTAGGCTATATTCTGAGAGATCATATGCAGTATCAGAAAGAAAAAATATACCACACACCCCTGTTTGACAGACATACGCAGTCTAGTATACTTATTAATAGACAGGCACGCTGCATGTATTATTTTTAAACACTATTCGTATGGAGGGAATAACGGATATGGAACAAAAAGTAGATGACATTCTCGATATCGTCATATTTCTCAAAGATTCCATCGGCGAGCAGTTTGGTGAAGTCAACAACCAGTTTGGACAAATTGATCAACGGTTTGGACAAATCGACCAACGGTTTGAACAAATTGATCAACGATTTGACACCATCGATGTACGGTTTGCCTATGTGAATAGCGAACTCACAGACATAAAAGCACATGTAATGAAAAATACCAAGAGTATTGACGCGCTCCGAATACAAAGCAATGAAGATCTTATTGCCATAGCAACCAATGTAGCAGAGCACGATGCACGGATACGAACCCTTGAAAAAAACAGATACTAAGTGATACCGGTGAAAAAAAATAAAAAAATCCCATAAATTCATGGGATTTTTTTGTATCCACTATTCTTATACTTCTATCAGAACACTGGATGCTGCGGGTGACCAGGCCGCAACGCAGGGAGGTAGGAATCCTGCGACTTGCCATGA
>Ga0066639_10003371_pt1 | contig 13848 bp, 10 predicted proteins | sample CryGeyCG2114_010_2_FD_59504 | JGI IMG/M metagenome (GOLD analysis project Ga0066639, IMG submission 59504) | Groundwater microbial communities from aquifer - Crystal Geyser CG10_big_fil_rev_8/21/14_0.10 | ecosystem: Environmental > Aquatic > Deep subsurface > Groundwater | place: USA: Utah...
AAGTGTCCCACTATTGCGTGACCCGCTTCGTGATAAGCTGTCATTTCCTTTTCATGATCAGTCATCACACGAGAACGTTTTTGCGGACCTAGGAGTACCTTTTCAATACTATCCAGTACATCTTCTTGGATTACTTCTGTTCTTTTGTTTCTTACTGCACGGATAGCTGCTTCATTCAGAAGATTCTCTAGATCTGCGCCTGCAAAACCTGGTGTTCTCTGAGCTAATTTTTTTATGTCTATATCTTTTGAGAGTGGTTTGTTTTTTGCATGAACATTAAGAATTTCTTCTCTGTCGGCAATGTCCGGTTTATCAATTACTACACGTCTATCAAAACGACCAGGTCTTAGCAGAGCTTGATCCAGTACGTCCGGTCTATTTGTTGCGGCTACAACGATAACACCTAAATTTGGTTCAAACCCATCCATCTCTACCAGTATTTGGTTTAATGTTTGTTCTCTTTCGTCGTGTGAACCGCCTAATCCTGCACCACGTTTTCTACCCACAGCATCAATTTCGTCGATAAATACGATTGCCGGAGCTACCTTTTTTGCCTTGTTAAATAAATCTCGAACACGACTGGCACCAACACCAACAAACATCTCTACAAATTCTGAACCACTTATATGAAAAAATGGTACACCCGCCTCACCTGCTACTGCTTTTGCCATTAATGTTTTTCCTGTACCCGGGGCTCCCATTAAGAGAACACCCCGTGGAATTTTTGCACCTACTGCAGCAAACTTTTTTGGATCTTTTAGAAAATCTACTATTTCTTCCAATTCTTCTTTTGCTTCTTTTGCACCGGCTACATCTTTAAATGTTTTTTTGTTTTTGTCATCATCCTTTGCTTGTTTTGCTCTACTTTGACCAAATCCCATAGCTTTACTATTTGCCCCATTTACTTGACGAGTCATGAAATACAATAGACCCAGGATTAATAAAAGTGGAATAAGATACGGCGCAAGTGCTCCAGCCCAAAATTTAAATCCTGTTTCGTCTTTTACTTCTACATTTATTAAACTTAGTTTTTCTGGTGGAATTCCATAATTATCCATTAATTCAGAAAATGATTGCCCAAGCTCTTTTCTTACTTCTTGCTTGTTTGCTTCTTGATTATTGAGTGTGATAAATAGTGTATTACCACGTACTTCTATATCTTTTACTTCTTCATTATTTATTTCACTTATTAATACATTTACGCCTACTTGATCTGCTTTTTTTGTTCCAGTGGATCCGTAGCTAACGGCCGCTGCAATAATAAAAAGAGTAAGGAAAATGATGGCGAAATTTTTTATTAGTGATTTCATGTTAAGAGGCTTATGAGGCTCACAAGGCTTACGAGGCTTACGAGGCTACTTAAGTTAAACAGTTTGCATATTATACGGGAGAGCGGGGATGATGTCAATGTTAGGTGATGTGTGACAGTTGACAATTGATAGTTAACAATTGACAGGTGATAGATGATTTATGTACGAAATACGAAATGTACGAAATTACGAAAAGTGATAGGTGATAAGTGATAGGTGAATTAGAAATTAGAAATTTTGTCACCTGTCACTTATTATTTTATAGGAGTAAATCCGTAAATCAAGATTAAAAGCTTGCCCGCCGTAGCGATAGCGAAGGAGGGTTATCCGTAAATAAATAAAACCCCCGATGTAATCAATCGGAGGGTTTTTATTTATTTTCTATTATTCTACTGCTTTTTCTGTTTTTTCTTCAGCTTCTGCTGGTTCTGCTGGTTCTTCATCTTTTTCCTCTTTTTCATCTTTTTCCTCTTTTTTTGCACTTTTACCCTTTACTCCTTCTAGTCGGAGGCCAAGGCGGTGTTCTTTTGGTTCAATGCTTACAATTTCAAATTTGTAATCTTCACCAATAGTGAACTTTTCTCTAATTTTTTCTACATCCATTAGAGGAGAATCACTAATTTCTGAAACATGTGCGAGACCATGAATATCATCATCCAGCTTTACCATGAGCCCAAAATGTTCAATTTTGTGGACTTGTCCTTCTACTATTTCTCCGATTTTGAATTTGTCTTTTACTGCTTTCCAGGGGTCATTTACTAAACGTTTTATAGAAAGGTAAATTTTTGATTTATTTAGGTCAATGATTTGAGCTTTTACAATATCCCCTAGTTTTAATACATCTTTAGGATGATCGATTCTTTGCCATACAATTTCTGAAATGTGAACTAGACCCTCTAGCCCATCACCAAATTTTACAAATGCACCAAATGATGTAAGTGCGCTGATTTCACCTTCTACTGTGTCACCAATTTTGTATGATTCCAGAACTGCTTTTTGTTCATCTTCCCAAACTGCTTTTTCTGAAACAATAAGTTTTTCTTCTTGTTGTCTTGCTGTAATAACTTTTACTTTCAAATCGTGCCCAATGAAACTACGCAGGTGGTCCAAGATTCTATTTTTATCTCCACCCGGTACTCTTGGGTAGTGGTCCGGATTTAGTTGGGATACGGGCATAAAGCCTGTAAGCGCATCAACTTGTATCATTAGCCCACCTTTGTTTGCTTGGATAACTTTACCAGGGATTGTTTTGTTACTTTTAATATAATCTTCCATGCGATCCCAAACTTTTTGGTATCCTGCTGAAAGGAATGAGAGTTCCATTTCTCCGGTTTCGTTTTCTTGTTCTATTACGGTAGCTTCTACCTCTGACCCGATTTTCAAATCTGTATACTCATTTGATGATGCAAATAATTCTTGTCCACGGACAATACCGGTCATAAGACCGTTGATATCCAGGCGGATTGCACCTTTGTCAATTGAAATAATAGTTCCTTTTACCAATTCTCCCGTTTTTGGAAGTTTGGAAAAGTAATCTTTTAGAAGTTTACCAAAATCACTTTGGTCTTCTTCTATTTTTGCTTCGTCTTTCATATTAAATATTATATATTATCCCGGGAGACGATCCACAGGAGCCCTTTTTGGACGTTATTAAAGTTGGCATATTGTAACACTTACACTAAAATATTGCAAGGGCTACTTGCTTTGGCAGGGCTACTTGCCAACTTGTTACTAAGCACGTATAATAGTGACGTCCCAAACAGGTAATTTGCCCTTTTTAGACTGAATAATACTATAACTAAATAAAAATTTATGCATATTTCATGGCTTGGTTCTACCGCTTTAAAAATTCAAACAAAACCCAGCACTACTGCAAATGATGTTGTAGTTGTTATTGACCCATACAAACCAAAAACCGGCTCATTCCCAAGGAGTCTTACACCAAATATTGCATTGTTTACTAGGGGTAAAGAGGAAATGGTTACTCTCTCAGGTGACCCGTATATTCTTGACCACCCAGGAGAAGTTGAAACAGATGGAGTGTTAATAACTGCAATACAGGGCCACGATGCAGAACATATAATCTACAGACTTGATACAGAAGAAATTAGTATTGCCCATATTGGCCTTACAAATAAACAACTCACTGATGAACAGATTGATGGAATAGGCGGTGTCGATATTTTATGTTTACCTGTTGGTGGAGAAAATTCTTATGATGCAGATCAGGCTGTAAAAGTAGTGAATGCCGTTGAACCTCGTGTTGTTATTCCACTAAACTTTAAAAGTGAAAACGATCCTAAGGCATTAAGTGTTACTGATTTTTTGAAATCTATTGGCCACGCGGCTGTCACACCAGAGAAAAAAGTTATTTTAAAGAAAAAAGATCTTCCGCAAGAAGAGACGAGTATTATTGTTTTAGTTAAGGAATAGATGATAGTTGGTATATGATAAGTGATTTATGTACGAAATACGAAATGTACGAAATTACGAAAAGTGACAAGTGACAAGTGACAAGTGATAAGTGATATATGCACTTAAATAGTGTACCGCTCTGCCAATAGTCAACTGTTAACTGTCAATATTAATTTTTTAAAATGTCTGTCAAAAAAAGTGGAAAATTAAAAGAAGACAAGGACAAAAAATCAAACAAGGGAAAGAAGCAGACAAAAAATGAAATGGGTAAAAAGTCCTCTTCAAAAAAAGTACAAAAAGATATTAAAAAAGCTGTTGATAATTTTTCCGGTTTGATATTTGAAGGAATGAAACAGCAGATGAAAACTCCACCAAAAATACAAATTATTAATACACCTCCTACAAATACTTCCTCTCTCAAGCCTCTCTCATATGAATATCATAGAGAGCAGGGCAAAAGGAGAATGATTGTATGGGTAGGCGTAGGTATTACTACATTAGTTGTATTTATTATGTGGGGATTGAATGCTTCTACATTTATATCAGATACTAAAAATAGTGAAAAAAAATCAGATGAAAGAGAAATATTAGAATCTGCCGGCGGAGATATTAAAGCTATTATAGAGGCGACAACTAATAATGAAGAGACGGATAGCAATGAAATAACTGAAAAAGGAAAAGAAGAAAATTTGGATAACTATGTTAATATTGACGAATTGAAAGCAAGTTTAGCTGGAATATTGTCTAATATTAATGCCACACCAACCAACACACTTGAACAAAACACTACAACTACGATAAAATTATCTACAACTACATTATCTGAATAATACTATTGATTCTTATGCAAAAGAAAAAGACAGCCAAAAATGAAAACGTAATTGAACCGGGGGCTATTGGAAAAATTGAACCAATCCAATTGGTCGATGAGATGAAAGCATCTTATCTAGATTATGCCATGAGCGTAATTGTTGCTCGTGCACTGCCGGATGTGAGAGATGGGCTAAAGCCTGTTCACAGAAGAATACTGTACGCAATGTGGAAGCTAGGCCTTCGACACAATGCAAAATTTTTGAAATCTGCACGTGTTGTAGGTGACGTAATGGGTAAGTATCATCCACATGGAGATACAGCTATCTATGATTCTTTGGTTAGGATGGCTCAGGATTTTTCTATGCGTTCCCCCCTTGTGCACGGGCAGGGAAACTTTGGTTCAATGGATGGTGATAGTGCTGCCGCCATGCGTTATACCGAGGCAAAACTAAAGGCTATTGCCGAAGAAATGCTTTTTGATATTGAAAAAGAGACTGTTAATTTTTCACCAAACTACGACGGTTCACAAAATGAACCCCGTGTGTTACCAAGTAAACTCCCCAACCTGTTGATGAACGGTAGTATGGGTATTGCAGTAGGTATGGCAACTAATATCCCACCTCATAACTTGGGAGAACTGTGTGATGGAATTAATCTTTTAATTGAAAATCCAAAAGCTACTATTGATGACATTACTAAACATATCAAGGGGCCTGACTTCCCTACCGGAGGAATTATTTATAGCAAAGCTGATATTGCGTCGGCCTATGCTACCGGACGTGGTGGAATTGTAACTAGGGCAAAGACAGAAATAGTAGAGCTGAAAAATGGAAGATTTCGTATTATTGTCCAAGAAGTTACCTACCAAACTAACAAATCAAAACTGATTGAAAAAATTGCATCCCTGGTACAAGAAAAAAAGATTGAGGGTATCAAAGATCTTCGCGATGAATCTTCGAGTAAAGATGGTGTGAGAATTGTTATTGAATTAAAAAAAGATGCTTATCCAAAAAAGATTTTGAATAGACTCTACAAACTAACTGACTTACAGAGTACTTTTCATTTTAATATGATTGCTCTGGTTGATGGTATTCAGCCAAGGATACTAAACCTAAAAACTATTTTGGAAGAATATATCAAACATAGAGAAGTAGTAATAAAAAGAAGAACTGAATTTGATCTTGAAAAGGCAAAAGAACGGGCACATATTTTGGAAGGGTTAAAAATGGCCTTGGATAAAATTGATCTTATTATTAAAACTATTCGTGCGTCAAAAGACAAGGATGAAGCAAAAGAAAATTTGATAAAGAAATTTAAATTTTCTGATAAACAGGCAGTTGCAATTTTGGATATGAGATTGCAACAGTTGGCTAATTTGGAAAGTAAAAAAATATTGGATGAGTTGAAAGAAAAACTTGCTATTATAAAAGAATTGGAATCAATTCTCGCGAGTAAAAAAAGAATTTTGGGTATTATTAAGGATGATATTCGCGAAATTAAAGAAAAATTTGGTGATCCACGAAGAACAAAGATCATCGCACATGGAATAAAAGAATTCCGAATGGAAGACATGATTGCTAACGAACCTACTATCATCATGGTTACACGAGATGGATATATCAAAAGACTTTCTACTGATACTTTTAAAACTCAGGCTAGAGGTGGCAAGGGTGTTAAGGGGCTCTCTACAAAGGCAGAGGATGTAGTTGACCAATTATTGTCTACCAATACTCATGATAATTTATTATTTTTTACTACAAGAGGAAGGGTATTTCAATTGCAGGCATATGACGTACCTGAAACATCCAGGACTTCAAAGGGATCCGCACTTGTAAACTTTTTACAACTAACTCCAAATGAAAAAGTTTCTGCAGTCCTATCTATGGAAGACATGAGCAAATATAAACAGTTGGTAATGGTAACTAGCAAAGGAAATATTAAAAAAACAAAGTTAGAAGATTTTTCTAATGTTCGTAAATCCGGATTAATTGCATTGAAATTAAAAACTGACGATGAGCTGGAATGGGTCCGCCCTTCTACCGGGAAGGATGAAATAATGATTGTGACTTCACTGGGCCAAGCTATTAGATTTAAGGAAAGTGGTGTCCGTGCTATGGGGCGTACTGCCAGCGGTGTCCGTGGAATGAGATTGAAATCCACTGATACTGTAGTTGGTATGGCTGTAGTAGACCCGGGACTTGTTAAAGAAGATGTACTACAACTGTTGGTTGTTTCTGAAAATGGCCTTGGAAAGAAAACGAAAATTAAAGAATATAAAGTTCAAGGTCGTGGTGGTAGTGGAATAAAGACTATGTCTGTTACAGAAAAAACAGGAAAAATTGTCAACGCCAGAGTTATTAACAAAGTGGACATACAGGATATTATGATTATTTCTGTAAATGGACAGGTTATCCGTACACCTCTATCAGCTATTTCTACCTTGGGTAGAGCTACCCAAGGTGTGAGGATTATGAGGTTTAAAGCTCAAGGCGATAAAGTAGCGAGTATTGCTATATTATTTTCTGAGATTGAAGAGTCTGCTGAAAATTAATGGTCTTTAGGATATATTACTGTAATAAAAAATCTCCGATAATCGGAGATTTTTATTTTATTTTATTTGCTCAAATTCACCAATTTTTTTATTTTTCCGGACATTATCCCAATCAAAGTATCTACCATTCATCACTAGATATACTCCCGGATCCAAATTTTGGACAAAGGCTAGTGCTGAGCCAAGATTAAATAGTCCGTCTGAACTGCCAAATTTATAAGGTACCATTGCGCCAACAAATACTACTACCTTACCCCCCCCTTTTTTTTTGTTCTTTTTTGCTACAATACTCGCTGTTTCCACCATAGTGTCTGTACCGTGCGTTACCACAATTCTCTTTTCTCTTGAATTATATATACTATCTGAAATTTTTTCTCTATCTTTTTTAGTCATATTTAGACTATCAACCATCATGAGTGTTTCTATCTTGATAGGCAAACGTGCGCGACCTAAAGAAAGCATCTCTTTTAGGTGTGTGGCTTTAAAAAATAACTCCCCTGTGAGTTCATTATATTCTTTATCAAATGTTCCTCCTGTAACAAAAATTTTTATAGACATAATAATTTATAGAATACGGATTGAACGGATTGAACGAATAGAAAAGAATTCGTTTGGATATATTTAATTCGTTTAATCCTTTTTCCATTTACTTTTCCATATAACTACGGTAGCTTATTTGTTCAATATCTGCAATGCTTCTCGTAATAATTTTTCTACACTTTTATCCATGGGCTCAAGATGTCTTATGGTTTCCTTTGCTTCAAAGCTGGAATAGCCCATTGAAATAAGTCCTTCCATTACTTCTACAAGTATCCCTGATTGTTCGTTACTTTGTGTGCTAATTGCCGTATCTTTTATTTTACTTTTTAGCTCAACTACCATTCTTTCCGCGGTCTTTTTTCCCATACCCTGCACTGCTGTGAGATATTTTACGTCTCCTCTTTTTATTGCAGATTTTATATCATCTATTGAACCAAGTGAAAGTATGTTCATTGCACTTTTTGGCCCTACCCCTGATATCGAAAGAAGTAATTGAAAAAATTCTCTTTGATCTTTTGTTTCAAATCCAAAAAGTGATAATGATGAATCAGAAACTTTTAGATACGTGTATAGTGAAACTTCTTGATCTTCCGCAAATTTTGAGAGGCAAAGAGACGGCATGTTTATTTCATAGCCAACTCCGCCTGTGGTAAGTAGGGTTAGGGAAGATTTATTTTTTTCTATTATTTTTCCGGTTAAGGATGAGATCATAGTTAGTTTTTATTCTCCCCCTGCCAAGGGGGAGGTGCCCGTAGGGCGGAGGGGGTGGATCCAGTTTAAAAGTTAATCTTGGTATTCACTAATAATACTAGATAAAAATTCCTTTTGATTTTTTATTTCTTTAATTATTACAATAATCACACTGTCTAACTCATTATAAACTTCTTCATTTCTAAAACGTACAACTTTAATAAAATGATCTTCTAAATACCTAGTTCTTATTTTATCATGAACCCTTTGTGAATATTTACCATGCACAGATCCATCTAACTCAATGGCCATTATAATAGACGGACAGTAGAAATCTAAAATATACTTTCCAAAACTATGTTGCCTTCTAAATTTGTAGCCTAATTGCTTCTTTTTAATTTTACCCCAAAGTATTTTTTCTGCTTTTGTTTGCTTATTTCTTAGCTTCCTTCTGTAATGCTTTACAGACTTCAAATTATTTAATTCATACATATCCCTCCGAGTAAATTATATATATTTTAAAAGTTGTAATTTCTATTTAACCCCACCCTAACCCTCCCCTTGGCAGGGGAGGGAAATGTTCTTCTAACTTCTAATATACCCAATCAAAGTTTGGACTCCAAATCCGTTTGCTCCGTGGCGAATCCATGGGTGCCCTGCACCATTATAGTATGAGCATGAAAGATCTATATGTGCCCATGGGTATATTGCCTCTCCTGATTTATGATCTAGCGTGAAATATTGAAGGAACGCTGCTGCTGTAGAGGCTCCTGCATAGCGTGGCCCACCAACTCCGCCAACATTTTTTATATCTGCTGTTAGACTTTTTACCGCCTCTGAATATTCTGATCCGATTGGTAAATGCCATAGCTGTTCACCTGAATTTTTGGCTGAGATAGTAAGTTTGTTTACTATATTTTCTTCCGGAGAAAAAAGGCCAGATCTTTCATTACCAAGGGCTACTATACAGGCACCTGTTAAAGTAGCAAAATCAATAACCTCTTTGGCATCTTTGTAATGTTTTGCAACATAACTCAATGCATCGGCGAGGATTAGTCTTCCTTCCGCATCTGTATTTTTTACTTCTACAGTTTTACCATTCATGGCTGTTAAAATGTCGTCCGGTCTATAGGCTTCACCACTTACTGCATTTTCACAACTGGGAATAATGCCTACTATATGATTTTTTAGTCCCAGATTAGTGGCGGCTTTCATTATACCAAGTACTGTTGCCGCGCCCAACATATCAAATTTCATATCTGTCATGAATTCTCCCGGCTTAAGAGACAGCCCCCCCGTGTCAAATGTTACCCCTTTACCCACAAGAACGGTTGGTTTTGTTTTTTTGGTTGTATTGTTGTATTCAATAACTATAAATTTTGGGTCTAGAACAGATCCTTTGGCAACACCAAGAAGGCAACCCATCCCCATTTTTTCCATGTCGGCTTTTTCAAAGACAGTTACTTTTGTTTTATTATTTTCTTTTGCAATTTCCTTGGCATTTTTTGCGATTAGAGCCGGTGTCATTATAGATGGTGGGGTATTCCCCAACATTCTAGCCAGATTTACACCTTGTGCTGTTTGTTTTCCTTCTTCAGCCCCTTTTTGGAATAATTTTTTTTCTGTTGTTTCAAAATCTCCGACAAACATTACATCTTTTAGTGGTTTTACGTGCGCTTCTTTATCTTTGTATGTATCAAAAGAGTAATTTGCTATTTCTATTGCCAGCACTGTTTCATATCCTAATTTTTTTATATTAAAATCAAAAGATTTTATTAATTGCTTTGGGATTACTATTGAAATACTTTCTGATTTTTTTTCTTGCATCGCTATTGTTGCCGTACCTATTGCTTGTTTCCAATCTCTAACTGTTAGAGATTTTTCTTTCCCAAGGCCTACCAAAAACACTCTTGGAGTAAATTCAACTTGTGTGTAGAGCAGAGCTGATTGTCCTTTTTTACCTTGAAAATCTTCTAATTCTACCACCTGGTTCACCAACCCTTCAAATACTTGGTTTAGCTGGTTTGCTATTACATCCGGCTTTATATCTTCAAAAAATGGGATGACTAGGGCATCTACTTTCTTTGCTTGTGGCTCCAGGGAGTAATTGATCATACTTTGTAAAAAGGTTATAAGTAAGCGAAATCTTTTTTATCTCTCATTTTTTGAATCTATAATCCCTCTAGCTTGCACCAAACCCTCCTCCGGACTTATTCCCCCCGCTTGTACCTTTGCTATAATTCGCTGAATAGCCCCAGACTCATAGTCATTATTGCCTAGCTGGTGTGCTTGTGCAAAGAGATGCTGGAGTTCTCCTATAACACTATGCATGTCCACCGCTGGCCATGGTATTGGTTCTCTAGATTTCATACTTTTGTAATAACAATAGACATTGAATGTCCATCAAGATTGATATCTTCTCCTGCCTCACCTTCTACCAATTTATCTGCCAATACCTGCATCTTAATCTCGTCGGCAAATGCTGACAACACGTCCTTTAACTCCTCATCATCTGTTTTATATTCTACCACAACTTTATGTTCACGCGACAATTTTTTTTCTTTTCTGATTTGGTTTATTGCACGAACAACTTCTCGCATTAGACCTTCTTGTTTTAGTTCAGGAGTGATTTCGGTGTTTAATAATATATGGAAATTATCCTTCCTATCTTCCACCAGTGAAGGAAATTTTCCTGTGAGATTATCAATATTCTTAATCTCTTTTACGTTAACCTCTTCTACTATTATTTTTTGTATTTCAGGATCAAATCTATAATTTGAAGAAACAAAAAGTAAAGGTTGTCTAATTTTTAATCCATGTTCTTTCCTCAATGATAAAACTCGCTCTACAACTTTTCTGGCAACTTCCATATCACTTATCACTTTATCACTTATCACTTTATCACTTATCACTTTATCACTTATCAGATTATCATCAACCTCCGGCCACATCTCTAAGTGTACACTGCTTACTGACCCTTGTTTACTGTTCACTGTCTGCCAGATCTTCTCTGCAATAAACGGTGTAAATGGCGCCATGACTTTTGAAAGTTCTAAAAGTACATGTCGGAGCGTGGTTACAGCTGCTTGCTTGTCTTCCTCGCTTCCGTGTTTGAACCTATCGCGAGAACGACGAACATACCATTGACTAAGCTCTAGAACAAAGTCTTGGATTGGGCGTGAAGCGTCCGTAAACTTATACTCTTCCATCCCTTTTGTTACATCACAAATAAGAAGTTGCAGTTTTGCAAGAATCCATTTATCCAAAATATGATCTGGATTCAAGTTTGTTTCTTGCTTCTTTCTTCTTGTTTTTTCTTCCTCAAACATCTCGTAAAAACTTACAACATTCCACAACGTATTACACACTTTGTTATAAACTTCTCGTACTCCTGTTTCGGAGAAATTTAGACTTTCTGCCACCACTACCGGAGAGTTTAGAATATAAAGACGTAGCGCATCTGCCCCATATTTTTCTACCAGATCCATTGGATCGGGATAATTTTTCAATCTTTTACTCATCTTTTTCCCGTCTTCAGCCAAAACAATTCCGTTCACTACTACATTTTGGAATGCTGATGTTGATTTGTTTTTTGGGATAGAAGGATTGTCCCCGGTTGTTAGTGCCGTAGCCAAAACATGGAGTGTATAAAACCACCCTCGTGTTTGGTCAGCACCTTCCGCAATGAAGTCTGCGGGAAATTGTTTTTCAAATTTTTCTTTATTTTCAAATGGATAATGCATTTGTCCGTATGGCATGGATCCTGACTCAAACCAGCAGTCAAAAACCTCTTCTACTCTTTTCATCTCCTCTCCACATTTTTCACATGGAAAAGTAACCTTATCTACAAAATGCTTATGCAAATCATCAATGTGCTGATTGGAGTATCGTTCCAGCTCTTCAACAGAGCCAATAACGACAATGTGCTCACAGTTGTTTCTTGTTTCTTGCTTGCCCGTCCGTAGCATAGCGGAGGCAGGTTCACTGCTCATTGAACTGCATCTCCAAACCGGGAGAGGTGTTCCCCAGTATCTATTTCGTGATACTGCCCAATCGCGGACACCTTCTAGCCATTGACCAAATCTTCCTTCTTTTATATGCTCGGGGACCCAGTTGATCTTCTCATTATTTTTGAGGAGTTGGTCTTTTATTTTTGTGACTTCTATAAACCAACTGCTCGTGGCGTAATTCAAAAGAGGGGTGTCACAGCGCCAACAGTGTGGATAGCTGTGTTCGTATTTTTTCTTGCTAAATAGTTTTCCATTGTGGGCGAGCCATTTAACGATTTCTATATCGGTGGCCATGTGGTCGTCTTTTTGTTTTACCTCCTGACCTGCAAAATCTTTGACTTCATCGATAAATCGTCCGTCGATTGTCACGTGCTGGATGAATGGTACACCTTCTTTTTTAAACACTTCATAATCATCGGTCCCAAAGGCTGGTGCAAGATGAACAATACCGGTTCCATCTTCAGTCGTCACAAAATCTGCCGTAACAACACGAAAGGCATTCTCTGCCCCTTCAAGATTGGTAAAGTATGGAAAGAGTGACTCATATGTAATTCCAACTAAGTCACTCCCTTTAATCTGCTCCACTACTTCGTATTCTTTTTCCTCAAATACCTGCATGATAAGCTCTTTGGCAACAATATAGTACTCGTCTTCATGCTTAACCATTGCATAATCAATGTTCTCACCAACTGCCAAAAGCACATTACCCGGCAAGGTCCATGGAGTAGTTGTCCAAGCCAACATATAAAGCGGTCCATCGACTTGTATTTTATCCCATGTATCGTGTATTTTGAACTTTGCTGTTACTGACATGTCCTTCACATCCTTATACCCCTGCGTAACCTCAAAATTTGAAAGTGGCGTGGCACAGCGTGGACAGATATGCATGGGTTTTTTTCCTTCGTAGACAAATCCTTTTTTCCATAGTTCTGAAAATACCCACCAAACACTCTCCATGTACTCTTTGTCCATTGTCTTGTAATCATTCTTCATGTCTACCCAACGACCAAGGCGGGGCATGATTTTTGCCCATTCATCCGCGTAGGTAAAAACTTTTGAACGACAGGCTTCGTTGAATTTATCTATACCGTATTCTTCTATTTCTTTTTTACCGGGGAGATCCAGTTCTTTTTCTACGATGTTTTCTATTGGTAATCCGTGACAATCCCAACCCCAACGTCTTTCAACACGAAATCCATGCATAGTTTTGTAGCGTGGCATAGCATCTTTGATGGTACCGGGGACAATATGCCCATAATGTGGCAACCCTGTGGCAAACGGAGGTCCATCGTAGAATACAAAAGGCTTGTTCTCTGGTCTCTGGTTGACTGATTTTTCAAAAATGTTATTTTTGTTCCAAAAATCTAGAATTTCCAGCTCGTGTTTGTTTGAATCGTATGGCATAGATAGTAAGATATTTAATGTAAGATATACTAGCGTTGTTTATACTTTTTAGTAAGTTTTAAATTCACCTAATTTCTAATTTCTAATTTCTAATAAAATTTCAAATTAATAATAC
>Ga0066639_10003373_pt1 | contig 13836 bp, 17 predicted proteins | sample CryGeyCG2114_010_2_FD_59504 | JGI IMG/M metagenome (GOLD analysis project Ga0066639, IMG submission 59504) | Groundwater microbial communities from aquifer - Crystal Geyser CG10_big_fil_rev_8/21/14_0.10 | ecosystem: Environmental > Aquatic > Deep subsurface > Groundwater | place: USA: Utah...
AAAAAGAATTCTTTTCACCGAAAAAATTTCAATTAAAATGTTAATGAGCAACTTGCACGCCGTATTTTAGCAGTATAATTAGGAATCGGTCAATAGCTAGCGAGGAAAAGAAGGCATCGCCAAGAGGCTTAAACAGAAAAGAACTATAGAAGAAATCGTATATAGGTAAAGCCTTATTATCATATCTTTGCTAATTGATTATCTACAATTGTTAAACTGCAAGTTCCGACCATTCCTGAACTTGAATCAGTCACATCTATTTGGATTTGATCCATATTTGTTAAATTCGAAAATGTCTCGCAACTTGAATCTGTGGAATTTTGAACAGTTGCACAGACTTTTAAACCTTTAGATTTAATATTTGATTTGTTGAAGCTTGCGTTGCTTGAATATCTTGCGTTTCCAATTTGAAATGAACACTGAGGTTTAAAAGTCTGTGTTTCGACTTGCTGTTCGAAGATAATTAATGGTTTGGGATGTACCTCTAACTTATCGTTCTCTATGCGACTGTAGGCAATCGTAGAACTATCACTTTGCCCAACTGACGAGGAATAAGGTTCAATCATCTGAGCTAAAGACTTTGTGAATTCATAAGATACGCTTGTTCCAGAATTTATAGCTACTTGAGTTAAAATTATGTAGCTTGAACTTATAACTAATCCCAAAAATAAAGTTAAGGCTCCTATATATTGAAAAAATCCTGCAAGAAGAGCAAAATTCAACAATTTTAATTGCTTTCCATCAACAAGCTTTAATGATTTCCAATTAAGTAAATTTTTGATTTGATCGTAATCAATTAAAGGAGAATCTGATTGTGGATGTAACAACTCAAAACAAGCTTGATTGAAAATTTCTGTAAAAGATTTAGAAGCTAATTTAGTACGTTTTTTACTCATTTTTGGGCAGCGTAGATTTCTCTATACCGTAATGTTATTTAACAGTAATGAGCACAAAGCTGTCAAGTACTAAAATGAGAAATGCTTCTTATAGGATGTGTTTACTTTACTAATTACTCCACCACCAACAACTCGATCATTCTTATAAAATACTGCATGTTGGCCAATAGCAACTCCGAACTCCGGATATTTTAATCTTATATTTAATGAATTTATTTTGTTTTTCTTAAAATCAGATTCTGAAAAGAAAATCTCGCAACTAATTTTCTTTCCTAAATTTCGAACCCTAACCCTAATTTTATTTTTTAGTGCCTTAGAATCGATTTCAGAAAGAATTAAATTTTTTACTTGAAATTCTGTCATATATGCATCTTCTTTAGTTCCAACTACGATGGTATTTGTCTTAATATTTTTATTAATAACATACATAGGCTTCTCGCAATATGTTGATATATCAAGCTTTTTGCGTTGCCCAATAGTGTAGTATTCACAGCCTTTATGCGCACCTATCACATCACCAGATAAATTGATAATTTCCCCTCTATTATTTTCATCTTTTTTGTCAAGAAATTTATCTAAAGACACATTTCCTATAAAACAAATTCCTTGACTGTCAGGTTTTGAGGCGACTTTTAAATTTATTTTTTTTGCAATGTCACGAATCAACGTTTTAGGATATTCACCAATTGGAAAAATAATTCGATTCAGCCTGTCATACTTATTGAGTATTCTATATAAGAAATAAGACTGATCTTTTGTGTCATCAAAACCAGCATGCAGCGTAAAGAGGCCTATCCCCGACTGGTGTCGTACTATTGCATAGTGACCTGTTGCTAAATAGAAATCTTCAATAAGAGCGCCTTTTAGTTTGTCATAAAGAATGCCAAACTTAATTACGTCGTTACAGGTAATATCTGGATTCGGCGTAATGCCACCTTCGTAGCTTTTCCTAGACATTTCGATCACCTTTTGTATGTATTCTTTCCTAAGATCAATGACCTGGAACGGAATATTGTATGTCAATGCAATACTTTCTGCGTCTCGAAGGTCTAAATCTGTTGTGCATTCTGGCGTATTGTCATTCCAGCACAACATGTATAATCCACGAACATTAAATTTTGCAAATTTTAAAAGTACAGCAGTAACTGAACTATCTACTCCCCCACTCATGCCTACGTATATCGGATTTGAGCCAATATACGAATACCTTTTTTTAATTTCTATGATAATTTTATTTATATCCATTTAAAAGTTAGCTAGGCAGGTATAATATATTCTAGCCCTTGAGTATACCTGTATGCACTTTGAGCAGCAATAGCACCTTCTGCTGCTGAAGTAACTTGCTGGTGTAATTGATTTGAAGCATTATTTAGATCACCTGCACAAAAAACTCCAGGGATATTTGTACCCATACCCTGATCCACTTTGACATATCCATTTTGTGTCAATTCAAGTCTAAGGGATTTCGCAAGTTCATTTTTAGGATCATATCCAATTTGAACAAAAAGACCATCAATTGGTAAATCGTATGAACCATTATATTTTTTGCCTAGCTTGGCAGCCTTAACCATATTATCTCCTAGAATTTCTAATACGTTAGTACCGCTTATTTCTGTAATATTAGATTTTTTTCTTAATTGTTCTATGTATAAAGGCGCCGCTTTTAATTCAGATCTATAAATTATATAAACCTTTGATGCATGAACTGCGACATCTTGCGCACCCTCTACTGCACTATTACCTCCACCAACAACCGCAACTACTTTATTCTTAAAAAATGGAGCATCACATGTCGCACAATAGCTTACTCCACGACCAGCAAATTCGACCTCACCGGGAATATATAATTTGCGATGATGTGTTCCCGTAGATAAAATTAAACTTCTTGTCATATATTCCTGGCTCTCAGCAGTAATTTTAAAAAGTCCAGATGGCTCTTTTGTTATGTCATCTACTGACTTAACTTCGTATTCAGATCCGAGTTTAATAGCATGGTCTACAAATTTATTTGCGAGTTCCATGCCATTTACAGACAAATACCCCGGATAATTTTCAACTTCTAAAGCTTCTGTAATTAATCCGCCCGGCATTATTCCTCCAAACATTAAAGTTTTTAAATTAAATCTTGTAGCATAAATTGCAGCTGAACAACCAGCTGCACCAGCACCGACTATTATTGTGTCGTATGTTGTCATTGTTTGTTAACTAAATTTTTGCAGGCACCACTAGAATAACAGAAAATATTATCAATTGTAGTATCAATAATTCTCATTAAAGCCTCTTTAGAATTGAAGGCATTATGAGGAGTAATAATAACATTTGGCAAATTAGCCATCATATGATTTTCAAGAGCTATTTTGAAATCGACATCACCTTCTGTATCTTTATGCAAAAGCTCTATCTCTTCTTTTAAAAAACCTTCTTCTTCTAGCACGTCTAGACCAGCTGCACCGACCTGACCGCTACTTAATCCATCAAAAAGAGCGTCAGTTTGGATTAATCCACCACGTGCAGTATTTATGACAATCACACCTTCTTTCATTTTAGAAATACGTTCGCGATTAATAATATGATGTGTGGATTCTAAATAAGGCACATGCAAACTAATTATGTCACTTTTTGCTAAAACGTAATCTAGATCTGCATATATAAATCCAGCTTCATTTGCAAAAGCCTCGTCTGGCTTAACATCGTAGGCTAGAACTTTCATTCCAAATCCCTTAGCAAAGACAATCAGATTTCGACCAATGTGCCCTGTACCGATAACTCCCATAACCTTATTTTTTAAATCTATACCAGTAAGCCCTTCAGGAGAAAAATTTCCGCGACGTACTCTTTCGATAGATTCTGGAATTCGCCTAGTTAATGACAGTATCAAAGCCATTGCGTGTTCAGCAACAGTATTTTCTCCGTATGTTGGAACATTAGCCACATCGATTTTTCGACTTTTACAATATTCAAGGTCAATATGATCGTATCCGGTTGATCTAGTGGCAATAAGTTTAAGATTTGGCATTTTATCTAAAACTTCTTTAGTGACTTTAGAATTTATAAAAGTGGATATAACTTCAGCTTGGGCATATTCCGAAGCATTTTCTGAAGTTAATAGTTCTTTACAAAGAGACAGGGTAGATGCATCTTTAAAGGATTTTTTTATAATATCTGATTCCCAATCTTTTACTTCAAAAAATACAACATTCATAAAATGAGAATAGCATAAATTTCATTTATGCAGGGTTCGACCCGACGTCGGGTCGAACCCTGCACCTAATGTTATACTTCCTCTATGATCAAAAGCAATATAGCTTCAATTCTTAAAAATCTACACAAACAGTATAAAAATCCAAAAACAGAACTAGAGAATTGGAAAAACCCTATTCAATTCATGGCTTGTGTGATTTTAAGTGCGCAAGCTACAGATGTTGGAGTAAACAAAATAACCAAAAATCTATTTTCAAAATATAAAACGGCGCAAGATTTTGCAAATGCTAACCTAGCCGAATTAGAAACATACCTAAAATCAATCAATTACTACAAAACTAAAGCAAAAAGAATCATCGACGCATGTAAATTCATAATAGAAAACTACAAAGGCGAAATGCCAAATAATATTGAGGATTTAATCAAAATACCCGGAATCGGGCGCAAAAGCGCAAATGTAATAATCTATGAAGCGCTAAACAAAACAGACACCGCAGGAATTGTAGTCGATACACATGTAACACGTCTTTCACAAAGATTAGGATTAATCGATCCAAAACTAAATAATGCAGTAAAAATTGAGGCGGAATTACAAAAAATAGTTGCTAAAAAAGAATGGAAGTTTTATTCAAGCGCAATAGTTCTACATGGAAGATACGTCTGCAAAGCCAAAAAGCCTAATTGTGAGGAATGTATTTTAAATAAGGTCTGCCCGAGTGCCTTTACTTTTACTAATTCTGAGGCTGACAAAAAATAACCTTGTTATTCATGTCGGTATGGTATTCGAAAATATCTCCTGATTCTGATTCTAGAATAATCTTATATCCAGAAGTAATCACGGTCGCATTTGATTATTAACTAAATCTGCAATTGCTGCTGAAATAGGGGCGGAATTAGCATCTTGCGAAGTATTATCTGTCGTCGCTGTATCAACTGATCCTAAAATCTCAATAATTTTTGATTCAACATCACTGAAGGAATTAATATTTAGCTTTTCTGTTTTACCATCATAAACCACAAAGAAAGATGGAGTTCCTGTAAGTTGTAAGGTACTGGCCAACTTAGCATCTTCATTAACCTTATTTGCAACTTCGGGCGATGCAAAATCGGCTTTGAATTTTTCGACATCTAATCCGATATCTGCTGCATATTTTTCTAAATCTGAAACAGTAAAATTAGGCTGATTTGCAAAAAGCTCATCATGATATTCCCAAAATTTGCCTTGCATAGCGGCAGCCTCGCTTGCGCGAGCTGAAGGAATTGATCCAGCATGTATCGATAGTGGAAAATGTCTATAAACCAAGGCTAAATCTTTATACTTATTAACTAAACCATCAAGAACCGGAGAAGCCTGCGCACAAAAAGGACATTCAAAATCACTGAATTCAACAATGGTTAGCTTTGGATTAGTTGATCCTATTGTGTGAGGGTCTGACCCTACAACATCAGTACCAGAAGTGTTAGCTACTTTATCGTTTTTAAAAGAACTTGCAAAAATTCCTCCAAATATTACTACTGTTAAAACCGAAATTATTATGAAAACTAACTTTTCTGTTTGCATAGCAAATAGTATACCAAAATAGACCTAGAGAAAATACATTATGCCTATTCCAATTATAAAAAAAATAAAAGCTCTTATTGATGCGCGCTTATTATTCTCTCTATTTAATTCTGGGATCAAATCAGACGTCGCAATGTATAGGAACCCTCCTGCAGCAAATGCCAACAAATAGGGAAGCGAATTCGACACTTCAAAGCTTAGGTAATAGCCGATTATTCCTCCTAAAATGGCTGTAAAAGCAGTCAATAAATTTGCCACAACTGCCTTTTTGCGTGCAAATCCTGCTTTAATTAAAATTGCAAGGTCTCCGATTTCTTGTGGAATCTCGTGAAACAATATTGCGGTTGCCGTAATTATCCCAAGATTAAAATCAGTAAGAAAAGCTGCCGCAATAACAATTCCATCTATAAAATTATGAATGCTATCACCGATTATATTTAAATATCCATAAGCATGAATATGTGGATTTTCATCTGAATCATCATGTGTATGATGCCAATGAAATATTTTCTCGATAAGAAAAAAAACTATGAATGAAATCAAAGTAACTTTTAGACTAATACCCGAATCTAAATTCTCTATAGATTCAGGAATAAGATGCAAAAAAGCTCCACCAAGCATTGTGCCTGCAGCCACAGCAACCAAAATCGAAATAATTTTATGCAATATTTTATCGCTAAAAACAATGAAAAATACCCCTGCAAGAGAAATTAAACTAATTATTAAATTAGCGATAATAATAGTTAAAAGGATCATTATTTTTTATTTATTAGGATAGAAATTACAAATAAACTAACAGCTAACCATGCCGAAACTAGACACCATTGACACCAAGCGTGAATAACAAATGCTTCTATATATGTAAGATATACGGAAAAAAATAATCCTCCTGTAGCAAGTAATAAAAAAGCTTTGTTGGATTTTAACCAAAGCAATATAAATACTGAAATGTAAAAGACTACCCCTAAAAGGGCAACAGGGACGCCGAAAATATTACTGTATTGGCTATTGTTGACAATTCCGCATGAAGAAAGAGTGCAAGTGAATTCGCCACCAGTTATTTTTGTATGAAAAAGATAATAAGAAACGGCTATACCTAAAATAGATAAAATTATTCCCAGAATTCTAATATTAGAAAAACTTTTGACCATAGCAGTATTTTACTACCTTGCGAGAAAAACTGAAGAACATAAATGAATTTTGAATTCTAAAGGTTTTTTTGGATATTATTATCTTTGTCATTCTGAGGGAGTGGAGCGACCGAAGAATCTATAGTAAGGGCTATCCTCTAACAGTAATAGTAATTCTCCACGGATAAAGGTATAGGTATAGGTATTTTGATGAGAGCCACTTTGGGGCCACTCCAGTGGCACCAAAGTGGCTCCGACCTAAACAGCTATTGTGGAGTTTAACTTAGAGAGGATCTACGATTCAAGAAAATCCTTTTTCATCAAGGTAAGATATCTCTTTTTAGGTGTCATACTTGATAAAACAGAGATCTCGGTGGTTTTTACTATCGGAGGACAGTCCTCCAAAAATAAATTACTAAAATAACCATAATAGATATTAACACAGCCACAGGAAAGCCTACAAAATCAGCACATATTGATGGATAGCTTAGATTTAAAAGGTTGATTCTCCACGATTCGATTCTAAGAGGTTCAAGCAAAATTCGTATAAGCGCATACCCTGTCATATATGTCAAAAAGACCGGCATACCGGGGGAGTGCAAATCTAACAAAATTCTAAACTTTTTCGGGGGAGTGGTTTTTTTACCGGGGGAGACCTTTTTTTTCAAGTCTGCCCTATTTATTTTTAATAAAACTACGAAAAGTATTATATCTAGGATTAATTCGTACAAAAAGAGCGGATGATAGTAAGATTTGGATTTTGAAGCAACAGGTCGTAATGTCTCGTTTATATAAATTCCCCACTGCAAGTTGGTTGCGCATCCGAATAGTTCTTGGTTAAAAAAGTTGCCGAGGCGTCCGATGGCTTGAGCAAGCGGCAGGCCTAGCGCGAAGATGTTTAAATAAGAAGTGTACGTTTTCGAGCTTAACCTACCCTTTCGAGCTAAATACAGCGCTAGGCCTGCCGCCCCTGCTAAAATTCCTCCCCAAATTCCTAATCCACCTCTCCAAACCTGAAAAATCAAGTCTAAATTCTGCGAATAAAAATTCCAAAAATCTATTACATGATAAAGCCTTCCTCCGATCAAACCCCCTACCCCTACCCAAACCAAACTATCATCCCAATCTTTGAAACTAACACCGTATGCTAAATTTTTTACGAAAACCCATTTTTTTAAAAATATATAGGCAACAGCTACACCCAAAACAATACAAATTCCATATAAATTCAATATCATATATACTGACTATACAATGCATTGGGTACTTATAAAAACCTTTCTAATCGCATCTAGCCTTATAACAAATACATTTCTTGCATTTTTCATATGGCAAATCAAACAAGATATTCAACTAGTTTTAATATATGGATTAATATATTTCTTAGTGGCACCGATAGCGGCACTTATTGGAGGAATACTTACAGACAAAATTAGCCCAAAATTTTCTTTAGTATTAGGTACTTGGATGCAGATAGCTCAAATAGTGCTTTTACTTATTAATAAAACATTAGACACTAACGAAATCATGATAATTGCTGCAATTGGTGGCCTTGGATACGGCCTTATAACCACTCCAACATACGTTTTAGACTATATAGAAAGAGATCGAAAAGACGAGGCATCTATATTTTATGCAAACCGAACTTTCATCACACGTATACTACAGCTTATTATTCCACTAACTGCGGCCTTTCTTGTATCACAATCCAATGGATTTAACCTACTCTTTCGGGCTACCGCAATAATAATTTTGATGGCTTCAGTATTGATCTTTCTTTTTAAAAATGAATATGTAAAAAACAAATTTGAGCTAGCCAATATTTTAAAATTCCCAGGCACAAATGCCGATAAGTTCACATTAGTAAAAGGGGTCTTTTTTGAGGGTTTATCTGAAGGATTTAACTTTACTGTATTTCCGATTATCATACTTATATTTGTAGGAAACATTTTAAATTGGGCTATTCTAAACACTTCTTTAGTTCTGGTTGCAATCACAATCACCTATTTAGTAAAAAGATATGTAAATGACGTAAATTCGAAATTAATCTATTCTGTGGCGGCCTTTCTTTTCGCATTTGCTAGCCTTTTTTTGATTTCTGGAATTAATTTTTACATTATTATGATCTTTCTTCTTGCAAAAACATTTATGGAACTAGTTAAAGAAATTAGTTATTTTTCTGCAGTGGATAATATTATTGATGAAGACAGACGCGAATATGAATTATATGCTGAATATCAATTTTTAGTAGAACTAGCAACATCTATAGGAAGAATTATTCCCATTGTTGCGCTTTTGCTTATAAACGTAAATATAGAAAATCCATTTACCATAGTTTTAATATTATTAGTGATTGGATTTATTCCAATGACTACGCTATCTTTCTTAAGCAAAAGCGCAATATTTTCACCTACATATAAAGAAGAAAATACAATTGGAACAATACGTGCAGAAAACACTCCTAAGCTTTCATAATTTCAGATCTAGACAATAATCCATTTTGGGCACCTTCTATTTTTATAACTGCCGAACTATTTCGTGTACCCCATTTCATGCCCTCTTCTACCTCAAATCCGTGCATAATAGAAGCAATAAATCCTGATGCGTAGGCATCACCTGCACCAGTTTTTTCGACTACTTTTGATTTTATTGCAGGCATTTCAAAAATTTCATAATCTTCAGAAATTGCAAATGAACCCTTTTCGCCATTTGTAACTACAACATTTTTTGCACCTTTTTCTTGCAAAAGCTTTAATAGATCGTTAGATTGAACACTTGAAATAGACAAAACAGGATCAAGAATAGCAATACCTTCTTCAAGATTAACTATCAAATAATCCACAGAATTAATAAAACCGGCGATTGAATCTCTGGCTACTTTTAATTCCTTAGATCCAGGAGTATAAAATATCAAAATATCTGGATTATTCTTTTTGAGCTTCAGAATATCATCGTATAATCCACTAACATCGTTACCAACAGAAGATAAATATATTGCCGAAAAAGTCAAAGGGATATCGACCAAAGAATAAGTTCTAGAAAAATTATAGGTGAATATAACTCTATCTTTTGAATACGAAATAATAGCTGATTGATCTGTAGGATTAGAATCGAACACAAGATTCGATAAATCAACACCAGCTTTTTCTAATTGGAGCTTAATTTCTTTTCCTTTAATATCATCCCCAGCAATTGAATATACAGACGTAGCAATCTCAAGCTTTTTAACTCCGACAGCAACATTAGCGGCTCCACCGCCGGCTGAATAGTAGACTTTATCAACCGGAATTTTTGATCCAAAAGAGTAACAAGCCTGACCTTTTTCAATTTCATTACTATAATTAGGATGTGCATCTGAAACACTCAAAAATGTGTCATATGTGACGTGTCCGATGCATAATAGGCTTTTCATACTTATATGAGTGTAAACACAAATAAGATAACAATAGCCATTATTACAATATATACTGACTGAAGCTGTTTTGAAATTTCACCATTATATATCCAAAACCACCTTTTTAACGTGCCTTGATGACTTAATTCTATAATTTGTGAATAGAATAAATTAACTAATATAGATAGGCTTAAAGCTTGTGGTAAAACCCACCTTGCTGTTGTAAAAACGTAAATTGCAAATATTGAAAATGCTACCTGAAAAAATACGCTTCGAAGAGATAATTCGCCTAAAAAATATTCGTTAGCGTTGATAAATGAATAAAATTCTTTTAAGCTTTTTGACCTAATAAGTTCCTTTATTTTTAGGGATTTTTCAGAGCTTGGATCCATAATATAGGCATATGCCGGAAACTCAAGATCAAGAATAATGAATCCCAAAATTGAGCCTATCATTATATATAAAGCCCCTAGCCAATTAGATTCAGCCCTAAAAGCTATCATTCCTACTGCAATTACTAAAGAAATTAATAAGGGGATTTTATATCGGGCAATAATAGGATTCATAAATATAAACCATTATAAACACACTTAGCATAGAGCGTCTACTTTTGTGTCGGGTTCGACCCGACGTCGGGTCGAACCCTGTTTTAGTTTCCATAAAAAAAGCCCGGGTTTTGATCTGGGTTTTGATTCTTTAACAAAATCCCAAGCATCTTGAAGTAATGCCCTATCAGTATCTTTAGCAAGTTTCATATACATAGAAATGCGATCCATATCACCCATCCACTTTGCTAAACGGTATCCATATAATTGCCATTCGTGTTTGAGGTATTTTCCTGCGTCTTTTTCTTCAATATTTCTGAGAACATCACCTAAAGTTTGCATGTTTCAAAAATTAATTTTTTCGGCAAATTCCGAAATAACTGGAATCTTATACTTCTCTCCCTTATAGGCTTTCGTTGCTCCTATTACCATTAGTATTACTGAAATTATCCAAATAGGCCAACCTAGAAACGGAATCATGCCGACTAATGATAATCCAAAAATTACCATGCCTTGTTTAGAATGAAAGGCTATATATTCATTGTCTTTTTTGAGAATGTAAATGATTACAGACAGTATTGAAATATAACTTAATGCTGCTGTAATATTGTTATCTTTGTTATCTTGAGACATTTTTATCACCTCCTGTGTTAACTATGTAAATAAACTCTTTTCTTCTTCTTTTCCTGTAGACATATCTTTTATTTTATACTTTTTATCTTTAAGCTCGGTTTCACCTAAAATGACTACGTTTTTAATTAAATTTTTGGATGCGAAAGAGAGCGCCTTTGATATTGTTTCAATATCAAGACCTATTTGCACTTTTTTGCCTTCGTCTCGAAGCTTTTTTGCAACCTTAGAAACAATATCAAAGGCGCCGGCAAACATCAAAGGAATATAATAATCAGCAGATAAATTCATATCAACATTCTTTAATAATCCCCAAGACTTTAAAAATAGACCCGTTGTAATATCTCCTGGAGCAAATCCAACTGCAGGTATCTTGGGCTTTCCAAAAATATCTAAAAGATCGTCGTATCTTCCTCCACCAAACATCGAACGGTTATTGGATACATCTCTATCAAAAACCTCAAAAACCATTCCAGTATAATAATCAAATCCCCGAGACATGGAAGTATCAAAGATACAGTATTTTTCTAAATCAAGCTTTTTTAATAATTTAAAGAGGGTTATTATCTCGCCGGCTCCTTTCGAATCAGAATATTGGGATAAATCATCAATGGATAATGATAAATACTTTCTAATTCCAGAGTATAAACTGTCACTTAAGTCTGGCTTGGAGAAATTTTTGTATAACTCCCCTACTTCTTCAACCTCGGATTCTAACCATCCCTCTGGTTTTTTAGAAGAAGCGTCTATAAGTTTTATTAATGTCGATTTGATCTTTGGGTCTTTGATTCCTAATATATTTTCAAAATAAAAATCAGTAAACTTGCGGTTATTTATTCGAACCTCAAACATTTCTTCATTGGCTTTAAAGGCTTTCATAATATCAATGGCTAAATTTAATATTTCAAAATCAGAATTGATAGAATCATCCCCAAAAATATCTGCATTCAATTGAAAAAACTCTCGCCCTCTACCTCTTTGCGGCTTTTCAGCTCTAAAAAATTGCGCTATACTAAACCATCTTATAGGCTTTGAATAGCTATTTGCGTATTCTGCAATCATTCGACCAACTGTTGGAGTCATTTCAGGACGTAAAGCCAATTCTCTATCACCTTTATCAGTAAATTTATAAAGTTCTTTGCCTGAAGTTCCTACATCGTCGCCAGATTTATTGTATATTTGAGAATATTCTAAAACAGGTCCATTGTATTCTTTGTAGGCATATAACTCACATACCCTTTTCCAAGTATCAAAAATATATTGCTGTATTGTCCAATCTTCAGGTGTAAAATCTCGAAAACCTTTAACCGGTTGTGTGTTTAATTTTTGTCGTAGCATTCTATACAAGTGGTAGGGCTAGAAGCATAAACAGCAGTTATCCAACGTTCTAGACCTGGAGCAAGTATTATTCCTGAAAAAACTGCTAAAGCAGCCATTGTAACCATTAAAGTAGCAAAACCATAATTTTCAATAAATGTACCATTTCTATTGAATACTTCTGCCATGTTTCTATATTATCACAATCAGTATAAAATAAGCTCATGGATTTTTCGGTAATTATTACATCTGCATACGAGCCAAGTACTATCAAAAAAGCTATAGATCAAGTTGTACTGCATAATAAAGAACTGTGGAATAAGATGGAAGTTATTGTTGTTGCACCTGATGATGAGACTTTAAAGATGGCAGAGGGCGGGCTTTTGAAACTGAAAGAAAGAGGCTTTGTTAATTATGAAGTTGTTAGGGATTTAGGAAAAGGCAAATCGGCAGCAATAAACTTGGCAGTTTCAAAAGCCCGCGGGTCGATCTTAATTTTTACAGATGGAGATGTGTATGTTGAAGATGGCGCTATTAAAAGGGTCGAAGCCTTATTAAGGCTTCGACCCAACACAGCGGGCGTCAGCGGCCATGTTGTTTCACTAGATTCACGAAACACCCTATTTGGCTACTTCTCGCATATCTTTTGCTCTGCCGCTGACGCCCGCCGCAAATCAAACCCCACTACCCCAATGAGTGGATACCTTTATGCAATCAAAAAAATTCAAGGCTTGTTTCCTATTCCAGAAAATTTAAGATCCGAAGACGCCTACATTTCGGCAAGAATCCTACAACAGAATCTAAAAATTGCCTACGCTTCAGAGGCAAAAGTATTCGTGCATTTTCCTAAAAATATGAAAGATTGGATAAATCAAAAAACAAGATCTCTAGGAGGAAACCTTCAACTTAGAAAGACCGGGCTATTTCCCGCAGATTCCACGCAATATTACCGCAAACGCAGTATATTCAACGATTTATCGATGGCGTTTTATCCAATGAAGTTTGCAAAAAATCCAAAAGAGCTATTATTTTCTTTAGCATTGTATCCCCTAAGATTATATCTATGGGTTAGAATATATCTAATTCATTCAACAAATAGTTACAAATCTGGCCCATGGGAACGAATCCTAAGCACAAAATGACAAAAGAAGAACAAATCAAA
>Ga0066639_10003374_pt1 | contig 13836 bp, 11 predicted proteins | sample CryGeyCG2114_010_2_FD_59504 | JGI IMG/M metagenome (GOLD analysis project Ga0066639, IMG submission 59504) | Groundwater microbial communities from aquifer - Crystal Geyser CG10_big_fil_rev_8/21/14_0.10 | ecosystem: Environmental > Aquatic > Deep subsurface > Groundwater | place: USA: Utah...
TGTTTTATTCAGTTTCGTCTCCTTCAAGGTGCCAGAATGCAAATAGATGCGAGCTCATGGATTTTTCAAGAAAAGGTAGCACGCACTGTTTTTGAAGATGCACCGAAAGAGTTTGGCTACTTTGTCTTTACACCCGATTTATTTGGCTATTCTCCTCGCTATGCTCTCATTTATGAAGATAGGTTGTATCCAAAAAAACAAGCATTTTCCTTTACGAAAAAACGTGTCACTTATCTCATCGTTGCGCCACCACCGAGTGACAGGCTCTTCTTAGATGGTGCATGGTGGAAAAATAAACAGGTAAAAATAAATAAAGAACCAGTAAAAGTATTCAGATATAAAAATGGTTTCAGAGTTGAAAAGTATATACTTTCACCAAAAGAACAAATGCAGACATCAGATCCAAATCTTATACAATCTCTCATATTTAGATGAACATATTCTATAAGCACAAAAAAGCCGTTTTGTTTTTAGTGCTTTTTGTTGTGTTTTTATTCATTCGTCTCTATAACATCAATGCCAGGATAATCTTTGATTGGGATCAAGAACAATTTTCAACACAGGTAATGAATATTCTTCGAAATGGTAAATTTACCCTCCTTGGCCCTCGCGTTACAGATGTGCGAGGATTTTTTCTCGCACCTTATTTTACTTATTTACTAATCCCCTTTTATATTTTCACACAGCTGCATCCTGTTGCGCTTGTTTTGTTCGTGACATGTATAAACATACTGTTTTTTGGTATATCGTATAAGTTATTAACCAAGATATTTGGATGGACTACAGCAATGCTGTTCCTTTTATTATGGACTTTCAGTTCGTATCATGCAGGATACGATACAATACCGTGGTGGCCCATCATGTTGCCATTGGGAACACTATTCACATGGTGGAGCTTGTGGCGTATTTACAAAAAAAATACTCTTAAAAACTGGATTATTTTAGGATTGGTTTTGGGAATCTTTATACATATGCATTTCCAATTTATTTTTGCCTATTTGTTTACAACTGTGTTTATTCTAATGACAAAACCCAAAAAATGGTATCTACATGGAATGGCTACTTTTTTCACAATATTGTTGTTACTCATTCCTCTTGTTGTTTTCGATTTTCGTCATAACTTTCTAAATAGCACATTATTTATCAATTACTTTTTAAATGGCTCTGGCGAACCAAAAGATTTATTCGTATGGCAAATCGTGTTTACCAATGCAGTTCAACCATTTACCTACATCCGAAACTCTTTGCTTGCATGGCTATTTTATGTATTAGTACACATAGTTGCTATATATACAATTAAGAAGGAAAATGATAGATTTAGAAAAAGTTTTTTCACTGCAACTGAAACACTTTGGATAGCGCTCCCATTTGTGTTTGCTATGTATGGTAGGCGTCCATCAGAATACTACTTCCTTATTCTGTTTCCTTTCATTTATATTTTGCTATCTTATTTTTTACAGAAATATTTACAAAAAAGTTTTGCCATCGGACTACTTTGTTTATTTATATTTACTAATATTCCACAAATTATTCCTCTCTTTCAGTCAAATAGAAATGGCATGCAACAAAAAGATAGGGTGATTCAAAAAATTGGTATGCTCGTAAAAAATACTCCATACTCAGTATCTTTCGATGGACCACCAAATACTGATACAGGCTTTCGTTATTTACTCAAACTATACCGGTATCCTGTTTCTGAAGATCTTACAGTGCCTATGATAGGTGTTCATATACCTATAAAAGAAAATGACGTCCAGGTGGGTATCTATGGCATCACCATACCTAAGGAAATTCTAAAATAGTAATGAGAGTTTTCAATAACTTGATAATTCTTTTGAAAAATAAAGTTTGGATAATTCTGTGTATACTGCTAATTGGCTTTGCTCTGTATGCTTTTCGGAATATATATTCTAATCAGTACGACAATACGTATATCCAAGATTTATATGATCATTCTCAATGGACTATGCCAATTAACATCCGCTCAATCGGGGACGAAAAGCTATACCAGTTCGCTGGATATATTGCGGTTACTACTGGGAAACTTTTCACTATCAATCCAGAGTCTCCACCTTTGGCGAAGTATCTGTATGGCGTTTCGATTGTACTCACGAACAACGCGTACCTGTTCACATTGCCGCTGTTTATAATAACGGCATTTCTCGTCTATTTACTTGCGTTAGAAATCACTCGGAATAGAAAACAATCAGCACTCACGTGCCTGTTGTTTTGTTCAAGTCCACTTGCGATAGCTCAGATAAAATTTACCATGCTGGATCTTCCTCAGCTTCTCACTCTTCTAGCCCATACATATATGATGATTCGTTATGGCAAAACAAAACGTTTTCAGTTTGCGCTATTGTCCGGTATATTTTTTGGTGCATTTATGGGAATAAAAATTGGTTTTTTTGGTGGCGCCATATTACTTGCGGATATTATTTATTTGAACAAGAAAAAGGCCTTGCTTCATATTATTCCACTTATTCTAATCTCTTCTATAACATACGCAGCTATATTTCTACCATATATTATTCATGAGGGTATACTCCAATGGTTTCGTGCTGAAAAATGGGTACTTTCTTTTTATTTATCATCAAAAGCGCATGCGTTCCCTGGACTTGTATTTTTTTCACTATTTATAGGTATCACGAAGGGATGGAACGCAAACGATACGTGGCGATTTATAGAGTACTGGACAATAGTATGGCCAATAATGGGGGTTGTGTTTATACAGAAGATATGGAAAGTATTTATATATAAGTCAACTGTCACACATGAATATCTCTATGCATTGTACATAACGGCATTGCTACTATTGTCATTTTTAGTAGTTCCTTTTTTTCCTCGATATTTATTGCTTATATTGCCATTTATACTGATGTTCGTTTCTTCAATAATCATGCAGTTCTCCATGCCGCTCAAAATGCTTCTTGCCACAATGATTCTGACACATTACATCTTATTCCTCTTCCCTCAACCAAGTGTTACCATTGCAAATGTTGAAAAACTCTGGGAAAGTGGTGCTTACCAAGATATGTACGCTTCTCTCGATAAAAATACACAACGCTCGATTAATAGAGTTCAGTTTTGGCGAACAGGTAAGAACCTAGAATATGATTTACAACTTATCTCAAAAGATGTTGTAATTGGCTCTCTGCCATTTGTGCTACCGTGGGAAAATAAAGTATCCACTGGCGTTTCTGTGCACTATGTAAGTCCCATTGGTCCAATAACATACAATGCACCCCTCACTCTCCTGAGGGAACAAAATGTGTGGAAAATACAGTGGGACATAAATTTCCTTTTTCCACGATTTAAATCGTACCAGAGTATTCGCTATGTTCCTCTTTTCAGCACATTCTCACGCATTTACTTTCAAAATACTCTCATTTCAGAAAGAGAGATTGTACCTATCATCTATGTGACTCCAAATAAAATACACAACGAGACACTACTTCAGTCTCAGCTTTTATCATTAACCGGATTAAAAAAACACGACGTAGAATATATATACAAAGCAAATAACCTCCCCGAGAAATCTGTAAAAATCGGACCTATATCAGATAAGCGCTACATAAATAAATCATTAAAAATACTAGATCCAGGGATTACAATTAAAAAACAGGAACAACGTATTTTTTATCCAGAGAGAGTATCTATACAAACATATAAACAAGCCCTAAAATTAATACGTTCAAAACAAATATCACTCTATCCCGTAAATGGAGGTTATATAGAGCTGAAGCACAAGAGCGGTGCAATGCAAAAAATTCTTTTTAGAGAACCTACGGCTGGACATGATATCATACTATAAGAACTATGGATAGTATTACTGCAATAATTCACACTTATAACGAGGAACATGCGATTATCGAGTGCATAAAATCGGCAAAATTACTGACAAATGATATTGTCGTAATAGATATGGAGAGTACTGACACAACTAGGCTTAAAGCACAGAGATATGGTGCAACAGTGTATACGACAACACATGCGCACTACGTAGAACCAGCTCGAACATTTGGTATCAGCAAGGCACATGGCAATTGGGTATGTATATTGGACGCAGATGAACGCATGACTCCAGAGCTTGCACAAGAGCTAAAAAAAGCAACTGTCAGTACATATACACATTATAAAATTCCACGCAAAAATATTTTCGTCGGGAAACAGTGGCTAAAACATGGAGGTTGGTGGCCCGATTACCAGGTTCGCTTTATCAAAAAAAGCGCATTCCAATCTTGGTCTTCTCATATACACTCAACACCTATAATTACTGGTAACTTAGGTTTTAGCAAGTATGCTTTCTTACATCTATTTCATCCTTCGCTGAGTGCAATGGTTGAAAAAACTATTATTTATGAAAATATAGAGTCACAACTCTTATATGCAGCCGGACGTATTGTTACTGTTAGAACTCTTTTTAGAAAATTTTTTGGGGAATTGTTCCGTCGACTTATTCATAAATTGGGCTTTCTCGATGGAACACTCGGTATAATAGAATCGCTCTATCAAGCGTACAGCAAGACAATTACATGGTTATTTCTATTTGAGAAGAAAAGACAATAGTATACTATTCCCATGAAAGCACTTTTTTTAAATCCCTATCTAAATACGCTCGGTGGTGGAGAAAAATATATGCTAGATATTTCCTACGTCCTTCACACCCTTGGATATGACATATACTTCGTATGGAATGATACTACATTAAAAGAAGAAATTATTGACAGATTTGGTGATAAATACAGATACATAAATATGTATACTAAATGGCATTCGTATTCTCCCATTAATCGAGCTTTAGAATCTCGTACATTTGATGTTGTTTTTTATCAGCCAGATGGCAGTTACCCACTTTCGCTTGCAAAAAAAAATTTCGCGCTTCTTCAAGTTCCCAATCTAGATCTTGTGCAACCTACCTCAATTTTGCAACGCTTGAAAAAAAAACGATGGAATCCTATATTTAATTCTCATTTCGTTAAAAGATTTTTTATAAAAAATGATCGTGCCATAAACGGCCCTGTTGTATATCCAGCAATATCAGATACCTTTTTCTCTTCGCCAACAAAAAAAAAGCATATCGTCTCTGTTGGACGTTTTTTTCAACATCTCCACGCAAAAAAACAAGAGACACTCATCAAAGCGTATATTTTTGCATGTGAAAAATATCCCCAATTCAATAAATATACACTTTTTCTCGTCGGAACTTCACTACCACAAGACGAACAATATGTGAGATATCTCCGAAAAATATCTTCACGACATTCAAACATTCACATTGAAACAAATTATACCTATCAGCAATTACAAAAACTCTACTCTGAAACTCAATTCTATTGGCATGCTACTGGATATGGAGAATCAGAAACCAAAAATCCACAAAAGATGGAACACTTTGGTATTTCCATTGTTGAGGCAATGGCTTCAGGCGCTGTTGTATTTGCTTACAAAGGTGGAGGACCAAAAGAAACTATTTTACACGGTAAAACCGGTTACTTATACTCAACTCGGAAACAATTGATAGAATACACACATAAATGTATGAACGACTCTCTATTGAGAGAAAAATTATCACAAAAAGCTACAGATCGTGCGCGTGAAAAGTTTTCACAATTAGCACTTACTAAAACTATATCTCAGCTCTTATGAACATTTCAGTTGTTATTCCCGTTTACAAAAACAAAGAAGATTTTTTGAAAAATTTGCGTACAAATGTAGAATATTTAAAATCGTGCGAAATTATAATTGTGAACGATGATCCGCAAGATTTTGAACTAAAAAATGCCGTGAAAAGTATTTGCCCAACTTGTTTATATATACAAAATGACAGAAACATGGGGTTTGGTTTATCAGTCAATCGTGCAATTACCTTAGCTAAGAATAGCTATATTATGCTTCTCAATTCGGACGTTATCCTTTTTGACGCCTCCTATATACAAGCGCAAAAAAGGCTTGAAAAGTCGAAACGTTTATTTGCGGTAGGCTTTGCCCAAATAGAAAAAGGTGGCAGTATTGTTGGAGCTAATACTGGCAAATTTACAGAAGGTTTATTTGTGCACTCAGGAAAAATATGCGCAAAACAATGCGCGACATTATGGCCGGAGGGTGGGAGCTGTCTACTCAATAAAGATATATTTACAAAGCTTGGCGGATATGACGGCATGTATTCGCCATTCTATTGGGAAGATGTAGATCTTGGGTATCGAGCGTGGAAAAATAATTATACAGTTATATTTATGCCTTCTATACTTGTTAAGCACCATCATGAAACAACAATTCGGCGCTATTTTCCCGATTGGCGGATTCGTTTTATTGCCCAACGAAACCAATTATTATTTGTATGGAAAAATATGGAGGTTAAATATATAGCGCAACATATGTTACTTCTACCTTTCTACGCAGTACGTGCTCTTTTTCATAATGTATTATTTTTTGTTTCGCTCTTTGCAGCACTCGGAAAATTACCCCATCTCTTGTCTTATCGATCAATAAAAAAAGACTATATTGCAGATGAAATAATTGCACAACTCGTACAATGAAACGTGTTCTTTTTTTATGTATACTTATGCTCTGTGCGTTGTTCTTGCACACATACAAACTTCACTCAGTCCCACCAGGGTTTAATGCCGACGAAGCAGCATATGGGTACAACGTGTTTACCATCGCTCATATCTGCAATTCTTCTCATTCCGGCCATGTATTTTCTTGCAAAAATTTTGTTTGATAAAAAAATCGCACTTATAACTGCGTTTTTAACAACATTCTCTCCATGGATTCATATATTTGCACGTCATGCACATGAGGCAGTACCAACTACTTTATTTATAGTTCTTTCTCTTATATTTTTAGTTAAATATAAGAAAAATAAAAATAGGTAATAATCTCCTAGTACTTATTGTGCTCTTTATATCACCACTTCCAGCAGCTTTAACATGGCAGGAACAGGGTTTTAACCGAGCATACTTTATGATAGTTCCAATAATACTCATGGCTTCATATGCGCTGGGGATTCTTTGGAAAGAGAGAAAAGAAATTGTTTGGTTTCGAATTATTTCTGTTTTTGCAATTATTTTATACGTAATACAAACTACCTATGTGTGGAATCTTTACTTTTTCCACTACCCTCTCAGGGCAACAACAATACGTTCGTGGCAATGCGGATATAAACAGCTTGTTCAATTATTAAATAATAGTTACAAACAAGATACGATTTATCTGACCAGTGAGAATGGCCAACCATATATATTCTTACTTTTTTATCAAAAATACTCTCCAAACAACTTTATCAACTCGGTAAAAAGAACAATGGTTGACAAGTATGGATTCACTCAAGTTCTTGGATTTGATCGTTTTGTATTTTCAAATAACCAAGCAAACAATACCAACACAAAAAGCTTATATGTCCTTTCACAAGCTGAAACTCAAAATGAAGACAGAATAATGGGATTACACCACGTCCAATCCATTATGTGTGGTACAGAACATATGTTTGAACTATACGAGCCTGCTACAACAAAAACAAATCAAACCAGATAAGAATCGCCATATGTACAGCTATAGGTAGTAAAAGATTCCCTCTTAATGTATACAAAACCACGGAAATTGTTGTCATAATTATATTGAGCGCAAAACTCAGAAGCAAAATACCCCCGCCCGTTCCTGACGTAAGAACGCCCGGTAGATACAGAATAAAGAACAACAGCATTGAGAGGAAAAATGATATGAAAAAACTCTTCGAATACTTAAATAAATGCTGGAATAAAAAACCTCTTCCGACAATCTCTTCAGATAAAGCAGTAGCCAATGCAAGTGCAGCTACCAATAAGAATTTGCCCCACTGAACCTGTATAGTTGCTAAAGATAGCAGAGAACTTTTGGACAGACTGAAAAAACCCACTACAACAAGTATAAAAACGAGCACTATAGCAAGTAGAAATTCTTTAAGAATATTTTTTCCACGAAAACCTATTGAACGAATAAATGATCCTTTTGGTTCAAACCTCTTCATGTAAAAATAGACAGGTCCTATAAAAATGAAAGGTTTTGCAATAAACTCACTTACCCAGAGTGGAATCTGAGTATACGCTCGAAAAAAACTCCAGGATATAACAATTATTCCCCACACTGTCAAAAGACGCTCAATCTGCATTTCGGGATGTGACTTCTTCATTAGAAAAATGATAATTGATTTTTCTGTTTTTTGCCACCGGCATTTACTTCGCTTTTCTCTGCCATAATTCTCTTCTCTATCGATTTGAGCGTATATTTGTGTAAAAAAGGCAGTATTTGATCTGTATGTAACCCCGTGTATACTAAGTCTTGTATAGACGTATCTATTGCAACATTCTTTCTTAATTGAGCTAGCTTTTTTGCGATTAATGCATTTTTCTCATACGTTTTTAACGCGAGCGTTGTTTTCACTTCTATTTCATCGAGGTGTTTATATATGTTTTCTACTGTTCCATAACGCGACAAGAGTGTAGATGCTTTCTTGGGGCCTATGCCTGTAACACCGCTATAATTATCGGATGGATCTCCCGCTAGAGTTTTATAATCGACTACTTGTGATGGTTGTATCCCCAATTTTTTGTAAACTGCCGTATTATCCATTAGATCGACATTGCGAATACCAGACCTAGGCATGACTACCGTTACTCTATCATTGACCAATTGAAGTATATCTTTATCACCCGTCACGATATAAATATGAGCGTCAGAAAGCTCTCTTTGAATGAGGTCTGCAAGTGTCGCCATAACATCATCCGCTTCAAAACCCTCTTTCGCAATGCCTGCAATATGAGACACTTTCAGAAATTCAATCACGAGTGGAAACTGACGACTTAAGTTGTCTGGCGCTTTTGGGCGTTGGGCTTGATATGTGGAAAGTATTTTTTTTCTAAATGTTGGCTTTGGAGTGTCTAAACAGACAGCTAGATATGATGGGCGAAACATATCTATCATGCCCAAGAACATTGTTATAAAACCGTAAAGAGCATTCGTTGGTGTACCGTCAGAACTTGTGAAGGATGGTAGTGCGTGATATGCTCTATGAACTATTGCTGAGCCATCGATAAGTAGTGCATTCTTTATTTGATTCTTTTCCATGCTATTTTATTTTTAATTCCCCCAGGCAGGACAAATAATTTTAAACGCGCACCATTCACAGTGCCTGCCAACTTTTGGTGGGAATGAACCTTGTTCGATCGTTTTCAAAGCACTTACTATTGCCGACTTTGTTTCTTGCATATTTCTTTCGCTCGCTTTCATTGTAAACTTTTCATTACTATCCAAATATACGTATGACAGTAATAGTTTATCCTGCTTAATCGATAGAACATGTTCATCTATAGCAGCGAGTGCATATAGACCCATTTGTAAAGATTTCTTCAGAAAATACTCCTTCGGCATCGAACCTGTTTTGTAGTCGATTATTTCATAGGTATCTGAGTGCTTATCAATTCTGTCTATTTTCCCTTGGACTACAAATTCCTTTTTATCTTCGTATAATTTCAACGTAAATGTCCGTTCAATGTCATGGATTTCCCCATGTGTGCTGTGGTATGTTATAAAGTAATTTTTTAATAGATTCAAACCATGGATCAGTGCTTTTTTTCTTTCATCCTCTGAAACATAGCCAATAGGAATAAAATGTTGTTTAAAATACGTTTGCAGCTGTTTTAACTTGGGCGCATTTCCTTTTTTTACATCACGATAAAAACTTTCGAGAGCTCTGTGCATGCTTGATCCAAATGACAAAGCAGGTGAATCTGGTTCTGGAACCTTTAGTAAGTAGCGATATTTATATTGCAGTGGGCATGTATCAAAAACACCAATTTGCGAATATGAGTATCGCTCTATACCATACTCTATAGGCATGTCTTTGGTGATGATGTCTTCATACATATTAAAGATTGTCAGTTGATCTTTTTGATGTGGTTTCTCTAGCAATGCCTGCTCAACTTCTTTTTCTCCAAGCGCTTCTACAACAAATGGTGATAATTTCTTCTTTCTTTTACCTGATGCGTAGTAATCTGCAAAGCTTAAATATAACTCATCTTTCGCTCGCGTCATCCCAACATAAAACAATCGTCGTTCTTCCTGTACATGAAAATCTCCCTGAGGCAGCGACTCTTTAATAAGCGCATCGGGTATAGGCAGTTTTTCACTGCGTAATCTGGTAGGAAACCGATCGTTCACAAGGCTCATTAAAAAAACGACTGGAAACTCAAGTCCTTTCGCAGAGTGTACGGTAAGAATATTGACCGCATTTTCACGCTTAGTGTCTATCTCTTGAGCTCGAGGTGAATCTCCTAGTTCAAGCGCCAAGTCGATCGCATAGATTACTTCCGACACAGTTGGCTCTCCACTCTTACCCTCCATCGCCTTCAGCCTATTGAAAAATTGCGTAATGTTCTCAAGTTCTTTTTGTTGCTTCTGCGATTGTATCTGGGCGAGATATTGTAAATAGCCACTTCGTTCAAAGAAATTATACAATACTCGAATAGCACTTCTATCTCCCGCTTCAATAACACTCTGTGAAAGCACAGAAAAATAGTCTCTGAGTTTCTCTTTTGTTTTTTGAGTAATAAATGGACAATATTCTCGTAACTTCTCTACTTCTTCTGCGCGTATACCAAAGGAAAGTTGTACAATCGCATCCAACGATTCAAACAATGACCTTCCAATCCTTCGTGAAAATTGTAATAGGTAATTCATATCGATCCGCGAAAGTGCTAAAACTTGCATAGATAGCACACGGAATAAGGCAGAAGAATCTAGCGGATTTGCAACAAACCGTAAAAAAGCTATGCAATCTCTTACTTCATTTTTGTAATACAGTAAACTCGGACCTAAAAATTGAAACGGAATATTTTGTCTTTCTAATGCTTGAATGACAGGCTTCGCATGGTTATTCGCACGAACTAGTATGGCAATATCTTGGTAGGTATATCCACTTTTGACACGAGATATAATTGTCGCCGCCACGGCTTCTGCTTCATCTTCGCTCGTGAGCCCGTGAATTAACGTAGGTTTTTTTTTACCTGCTCCTTTATCTGCAATAAGTTTTTTACTGATACCGAGCCGCGCCTCTAGAGTATCTGGATTATTGTGTTGTACGAGTGCGTATGACGCATCTAATATTTCTTGTGTTGAACGGTAATTATCATTTAAAACAAAAAGTTTTGCATGCACATAATCGTGCCTAAAATTAAGGATGTTAGAAACACTCGCGCCACGAAATTTGTATATAGATTGATTATCGTCACCTATAACAGTAAGGTTCGTTTTATTTGTTGGAGGAAAAAGCATACGAATAAGATCGTACTGCACAATATTTGTATCTTGAAACTCGTCTACTAAACAGTAACGATACTGCTTCTGTAACAGAGAACGAATATTCTTCCTCTTATTAATCAGTTGAAGTGCATAATAAACAAGATCGGAGAAATCGAGAGCGCTTTCAGATAGTTTAAGCTTTTCATACATTTGATACATGAGCGCTAACTCTCTTATTTTCTGTGCTTCCAGTTTCTGCTCATCTGTTGTAGCCTTTTTTTTTAACTCTTTTGCATAAAATAGGTACTCTGTTGTTGAAATATTCTCATCTCTGAGGCGTGAAAAATGGGTCAACGCTGAGGCAATAAATCCATGTGGGTTCCCAGTACTATGAAAATAGTTAAGCTTAAACCTATGCATATTACGTCGGAAAAAGGAAACGGCATCTACCTCGCTCAATATGCGAAACGATGGCGGAATCCCTATATCTACTCCCCACTGTCGAAGGAGTGTGTCTGCAAAGCTGTGAAACGTACCAATGGAAGTTTGGTAATAACCATAGGGCAATGCCTTATCGACGCGCTCCTCCATTTCGCTTGCCGCTTTTTCGGTAAAAGTAAGCGCTAGAACTTCTTGAGCGCGAGCATGACCATTCAGGATTATTTTTTTTATCTTCTCAGTTAGGACTCTCGTTTTCCCAGTGCCGGCACCTGCTATAATCAAACACGGACCCTGTATATAGTCTACTGCTTGCTTTTGGTTTTTATTGAGTTTCATACACTTGCTTCCTCTTCTTTGCGCACTGGTAATTCCACATGTTTCGTTTGTTCTAATTTGGTACCTAGACGCATAAAAAACTTATTCACATTTTGCAGCTGGTTGTATGCATTCCCGAAATGTTTTTCAAGCACACCAAGCGCCTCATCTATTTTCTCATACTCTTTTTTCGTCGATTCAAGAATAGATAAGATTTCACGGGCTTTTTTCTGAACACGAATACCTTGCAGCGACATTAGTACTGCACGTAAAAAAGCATTAAAACTCATGGGCGACACCAAAAGCACCGATTTGTCACGACTTAGGTTAAATATATCGTCATGTTGGATTATTTCATAATATATCGATTCCGAAGGCACATACATAAGTGCATAATTTACTGTTTTTGCATTTGCAGATATGTATTTTTTTGCGATGTCTGCTATGTGTTTGCGTACGTCTATAAAGAATTGCTTTTGCGCGAGTTTTTTCTCTTCAGCGTGTGTTTTGTTCATTTTGGTAAAATTCTCCATGGGGAACTTCGAATCAATGGGAATATACATATCTCCTATTTTTATAATGGCATCGACTGTCTCACCCGAAGGAAACGCATATTGTATTTCGTACAGCTCACGAGGCAAAAGCTGGCGCAGCGCTTCAACTAAAATATGCTCTCCTATATTGCCACGAAGCTTGGGGCTGCGCAAATAGTCTTGAAGATCTTTTATACTTCTGCCAACTTCTGAAAGTTCTCCAATATTTTTTTGTACTGCTCCTATTACCTGCGCTGCCTTATCTAAACGTTGATTCATATCGGCAGAATTTTTTTGCAATGTTGAAAAAAATCCCGTGCTTTGGTCTGCAAGCTGTTTAGATACCATATGGGTAAGCTCATCGTACCGCCTATTTGTCTCGTGTACCGTCTGCATGGTTTGCTTGAGGTACTCAAGCATTTCAGACGAATGTGACTGCCCAGATTTTTTAAATAAAATGATTACACCAACTACAATCACTAATACCAATAACGCAATTATGATTAAAGATACGTCTACCATCTGCCCTATTCTATATGATTAGAGAGAAAAAATCTTGCCAGTGTCTCTTTTTTATAGTAAACTCGTAGAAACCTATGCAAAAGACCATAACCATCTGCTCAAGCGCATCATTTTTCAAAGAGTGTATAACTATTGCAAAGAACCTTGAGAAAAAAGGTTACATTGCACTCTTACCTGAAACTGCACAAAAAATGCAAGATTCTAACGACTTTGAAGTATCACATTACAAAACATGGCAAATCACTCAACAAGATTTTCCTAAAAAAGCCATTCTTATTCAAAATCACTTCGATAAAATCGTGCAGGGAGATGCGGTATTGATCGTCAATAACAAAAAGCATGATATAGAAGGCTATATTGGTGGCAATACACTCATGGAAATGGGACTAGCGTTTCACTTAAAAAAACCTATTTTCATTTTAAATCCAGTCTTACAATCCACGTCAAATTATGAGGAAATCATGGGCACCCTCCCAATATTCCTCTACGGTGATCTCGAAAAAATAGCAATCAAATAAGCTCATAACAGCTTATTTCATATTTTCCAAATGAAACGACGTAAGACAGTTTCCTTTCTCGTATACCGCTGTGTACGATATGATTTCTGGACTCGTAAATAATTGTGGCAAAATGTGTTTGATTTCAGCTATAAGATTGTCTAGTTTTGCTATTTCTTCAGGTGTTAACCATTTCAACTCTCCATCATCTGGATTTCCTTTTACCGTTCCACTTGCATAGTCTGCAAATA